>Ga0207833_100023_pt1 | contig 291591 bp, 236 predicted proteins | sample TtaePargueraPR_6_FD_187753 | JGI IMG/M metagenome (GOLD analysis project Ga0207833, IMG submission 187753) | Aerobic enrichment media microbial communities from Bioluminiscent Bay, La Parguera, Puerto Rico - Tt and E1 (2) (SPAdes) | ecosystem: Environmental > Aquatic > Marine > Unclassified ... | reverse complement strand
GGTGGGTTAATTGCTTATTGCATGAAGGAAGATAAGCCTTCACTGTCTCTAACACCCCAAGAGTTTGAATTGTTAGAGACTACAAATTTGGTATTAGCTTAACCAGATCTCAGGTTATCAATAAGCTCTTTATCATCGTCTGGCCCAGAAGTATCTTCAGTCGTTTCTTGTATTTGCTCGCCATCCGATGAAGGGTCGTTGTCTCCGGTAAATAAAGAATCAAATGAGCTGGCCACTGTAAACTAACTCACTATCTAATTCTAAAGGTTTTAACAGATTTGATTGTAAGATACCTTTTGCTAATAGATCGGCAATGGCCGGGACAATATCGGAAAAAGAAGTGTTCGTTTTTTCAATAAGATAATTTTAAATTTTCAGCGGCTATTATGAGCTTTAATAGCTGATTTTGAAATTGATTCAGATGGTTTTCAATTCTTTGGTATCTATGAAGTAATTTTAAATTATTAAGCAGAGGAGCTTGTCTAATTTGTTTATCTGTTATTAGTTCTAATTTTTTTCCTAAATCTAATGAAGCAGATTGTATTGCACTGAATGTTACCTGGAATTCGTTGGAGAGAGTTTTATTGTATGGCTTTACTTCATAAAAAATTTCTTCACCAGTGTTCATTCGAACTAAAAAATCTGGTGTATAACTATGAAGCTTGCCGTTACATTCGTATTTGAAACCAAGGGGTTGTTCTTTAAAGGCTGTAACTTGATTGGCGAATTCGAAATGAAAGCAAGCGTCATATTCTAGGCAAGATTCAACCTGCATAATCCGGTTGCATTTGCGGCTTGAGAATTTATTTATATTCTTAACGGTCGACTTTTTTACAATACGTTCGTACATTTGTGTTCCCACTAAAATGTAATAAACTTACGTAAGAATTGTTCAAAAAACAGACGTTGTCAAGTTATGGTTGTAATTTGTCAGCTTATGCTTGTATCAACAAATATGTTATCTCTTGAAATGCGAGCTGATTTAATCGGACAGAACATTCGCGTAACCAGCATTGAACCTGGCTTTTGCGAAACCGAATTTGCGCAGGTCAGGTTCAAAGGTGATGCCCAAAAAGCATCACAGTTTTATCAAGGTATGCAAGCACTTACTGCTGATGATATAGCCGAATCCATTTATTGGAGTGCTTCATTACCCGCACATATGAATGTGAATAAAATTGAGATGATGCCAACCAGACAGAGTTTTGCTGGCTTTGCGGTTCACCGTGAACTGGACTAATCTGAAATATTATCAATTATCAGGGAATTAAGATTTGAAACAATTCATATTACCGCTTGCCTTATGCCTGACAGCCTGTGCTACCACCCAGTCTGATAATCGCTCTAGCGCTGAACAAGCAAAAGTCGCAGTGCAAAATGAGGCTGACAAAGCTGAAAACCCGCAGGTCGTCCCTGAACACAGAAAAGCCTACTTTTTTGAGCATAAACTCTTACCCAAATGGACATTTGAAACAGAAGGGGGATTTTTTTAATGCTATGATGAACGGTCAGACCGAACAATTAATTGCAGCAGCAACAGAAGTGGTCTCTGCAAATTATGCCGATCAAATTAGTATACTTCCTTATCGTGATGAAGAAGCGGTTTTGCTAATATTTGCTCAACCCAAAAGGCCGCCCAATTGCTATTTTGTATTGATTCAAAAAACAAACGGCACTTTCATCTATAGAACCTATGAACGCACATTCACTTTTGGCGAAGATAAGGACGTCGGCGTTGTGGGTGGATGGCAAGCTGACGGTTCCCATTTAAATATGGGCGCGAGAGACTATTCAGATTATCAGAGCTTTTATGATGATATAATGGCCAACCACTAAGTTCGGCAGCTTAAAAAATATTGAATAATTATCTGTTGGTAATCCGGCAAATGTCTGCTATTTTTTTGCGACATTTTATTGAGGAATCAAACCATGCCAAAGGCAAGTGAAATAAAAAAGAATACCGCGATTGACGTGGATGGGCGCATAATGATGGTCAGAGATATTACCCGCTCTGTGCCGCAAGGTCGTGCAGGCGGAAGTTTATATCGTATGCGCTTATACGATGTAGTAACCGGGGTTAAATCTGATGAAACTTTTAAAGATTCAGATACGCTAAATCTGGCCGATTTGACCCGACGTGAAGCTATGCTGTCTTATTTGGACGGTGATGAATATGTCTTTATGGATGCAGAAGACTATACCCCGTATCACTTGAATAAAGATGCTATTGCAGATGAAGTCTTGTTTATCAATGAAGAAACAACGGGCATTCATGTGGTGGTAATAAACGATAGCCCAGTTGCAATTGAACTGCCGGGTATTGTGGTGCTTGAAATTGTTGAAACCGCGCCATCTATTAAAGGCGCATCAGCCAGTGCCCGCACTAAACCGGCTACGTTAACCACAGGCTTGGTGGTTCAGGTACCTGAACATATTTCTACCGGTGACAGAATCAAAATCAATACGGTTGAGCAAAAGTTTGGTGGTCGGGCTTAATTTTAATTATCCGGCCTGAATGAAGATGTTTGATTTTAAAAGCGATACAAAGCCTATCTGATAAGATATTAATGAGTTTAATCGCGTTAACTCCGTTAAAATCTATAATACATCTAAAAAGTGTTTTAAAAGCTTTGAAACAAACATCTTACATCCATCTTTTCTGCGGTTGATTAATCACCGCAGTGTCTGTTTTCATCTTTTGAATGCCTCAAGATCTCGCTCGTTTAAAAATGTTAGACGAGCTAGCCGCCGTTTTCCGCCAGTTTTCATTTTTATAGTGGTTATTTAGCTTAAAGTTGTTAATTTAGTTTTAATTAAGCTTTATCATCAGGTTGGTTAAACATTATTAATTGGGGGATATCAATGAAGTCTGTTTTAGTTTCGATTTGTCTTTTTATTTTCTCAGTTTCGGCTTCTGCGGCCGTTAACTATAAAACTAAACTCGTGGTTGCTCAGGATGGCAGTGGTGATTTTCGCAAGATTCAGGACGCCATCTATGCGACCAAAACCTTCCCGGATGTGCCGATTAAAATTTATATTAAAGACGGCATCTATAACGAAAAGGTAGAAGTGTATTCCTGGAATACCCGGGTTGCGTTAATGGGTGAAAGTCGGGATGGTACAATCATCACCTTTGATGACCATTTCGATAAAATAGATAAAGGTCGCAACAGTACATTTCATACCTTTACATTAAAAGTGGCTGGCAACGATTTTCATGCTGAAAATTTAACAGTTATTAACTCAGCCGGACCTGTTGGGCAGGCAGTTGCGCTGCATGTTGAATCTGACCGAGCGTCATTTAAAAATGTCAGTTTAAAAGGTCACCAAGATACTTTGTATTTGGCGGGTGAGGGAGCACGTACTTACTTTAAAGACTGTTATATAGAAGGCACAACAGACTTTATTTTTGGAGAAGGGACGGCATTATTTGAAGGCTGCGAAATTAAGTCGCTGAGTAACTCCTATGTTACCGCGGCTTCTACGCCTAAAGGTCAAGGCTTTGGTTTTGTCTTTAAGCATTGCCAATTAACGGCCGCTAAAGGGGTTGATAAGGTGTATTTAGGTCGTCCGTGGCGCTCATATGCCAAAACTGTATTTTTAAACACTGAATTAGGCGCTCATATTTTGCCTGTTGGCTGGAATAACTGGAGCAGTGCTGAAAAAGAAAAAACCGTATTTTACGCAGAATTTAATAATACCGGAAAAGGTGCAAAAACAGATAAGCGAGTTGACTGGGCTCAGCAGCTTGTGCCTGCACAAGCTGCTGATTATACCAAAGCGAATATTTTAAGAGGCTGGCAGCCCGAACTATAAAAATTCAGCTAAAATAAATTAAGGTCAACAGGTTCTAGCTAATAGGTGAAACTTATGAAACGGTTAATCAGTTTAGTGGTTTGTATTTTATTTAGTGCTCAGTTATTTGCTGATCCCGTTTGGCTGGATGTTAGAACGGCTAAAGAGTATGCACAGGAGCACATTGAAGGCGATACGTTGATTCCGCATAATGCAGATATCTCAGTGTTTGAAAAAGCGTTTCCGGATAAAAATACTGAGCTATATTTATATTGCCGCAGTGGCCGCCGTGCTGGTATTGCAGTCAACAAGTTAAAAGAAGCTGGCTACACTAATGTAACTAATGCTGGCGGTATTGAAGATGCAAAAGCCGCTCGCGAGTTGAAGCAGCAATAAAATTAACGGCCGAACCTTTAAACGTATAAAGGGCGCTTAATGCGCCCTTTTGTTTATTTAGCTTTAACAATAGTGACCGCAGTACCAGATACACTGACCATCATCATGCCGTTTTGCGCGCCTAAAACTTCATAATCAATGTCGATACCTATAATGGCATTAGCACCTAACGCAGCTGCTTTTTCTTCTAATTCAGCAAACGCAATTTCACGGGCTTGTCCCATTTCTTTTTCATAAGTGCCAGACCGACCGCCCACAACATCCCGGATTGCGCCAAATATATCTTTGAATATATTTGTGCCGAGAATGGCTTCACCCGTTACGATATCCAGATAAGCCGTAACTTGATAACCTTGCAATTGCGATGTCGTTGATTTAATCATCATACTTCCTTTTATAAATATAGGGGGTAGAGTACAAGCTAAGTTAGCTGAATTGAGTGTAGATTACAGGGCGTACTTAGGCCAGATGAGTAAACACGTTTAAGCCTAAAAGCCCGGCTAACAATAAATTTGCAATACAGGCAGGTTAACCCCGACTTTACTACAAAGCACGGATGTATCATCCAAAGCTAGGGCGATTCCTGCAAACTGACACCATTGGGTGCAAAATTGATACAGTGGTTAATTAAAGAGGTATATCTGATTTAGCTGGTGAACTGGGTAAAGGATTAACTAATTTTGCAGGCGATATCGCGACTGGCTCAGCTACCGGAGTGGTTGTTGACCAGGTAAATAAAAATCAGGCTGAGCAGCACAAGATATGGGACTGCACAACCAATAATAGAGGATGTAATTCGAACTAATGAAACAGTCATCATTTATTACTCAGTTCAATAAAAAAAGATTTTGGTTCAATTTTAAATTATTTTTTCCTATCTTTTTTGGCATGTTTGGTCTAGCGGTTTTTATGAAGATCCTTGCAAGTGAACCAGGTATTGAGAGTGTAACGTTAAAATCTCTCACATATGCATTACTTTTGCTGACCGTCTTTTGTGGCTTACTCAGCGTATTTTTGGGTTTGCATAATGAATATACCTTTTACCAAAAAAACAAAGAGGATTGAGATTGTTGAGGGGGGATTAATATATTGGTTCTTAACTTAACAGAATCAACAAATCTGAACCCAATTAAAACAATTAATTTAGCTTTAATAGGTTATTTGAACCAAGTTTTAATAACCTTGGGTTTTATAACGCAAAATGCATGTTAACATGCTCAAATTATCCGACTTTTGCTAAATGGGTATGAATTCGCTTCTCATAGTTAATTTAATCATGACAGGTTTATTAGCCAATCAACGGGCTGACTTTCGATGGCTCAATACATTTTACTGCATGGAACTGTCCAGTTTAAAACGCTTTGTTGGCCTGGCAATAAAAGCACTTGTGTTAGTGACGCCTTTTTTATATCAAAGCTAGATTCATCGGTTTTTGATCTAACCTACAATAAATATAATAAAATTGCGCGAAAATTGCGGGAGTGAGTGAGATTAAGCGGGAATAAGTGAAACAGGATTTTAAATTGTGTTTAATATACTGAAAAGTGAAGCGGCCTTGAATTTGGCCGCTGTTAGCTTAATCTTTATTGCTGTCGTCTTCCAGTCCATCAAACAGATCACCTTGTGATTCAGCTCGTTTCAGTTTGCCCATGGTGCGAACAACTTCATAAACCCACTGTGTTGAAAAACCGTACTTCTTAGCAAGTTCATGGTGATTGTTGCCAGTGAACTCGTTCCAGATTTTATTGCTGGTGATAATAGAATCTAAAGTGCGGCCTTTGCAAACATAAACCAGCTCACCACCAAAGCAGTGGCGGACTTTATTGACAACATCAGCTGCGAGTTCATACGCTTTATCATCGCCCAATGTGCTTTTTAAACCATCGTGAACCATTTCAAGAATGGTCAATAACATACCATCAGCGCGTGCGCTATTACCATTTGGATCAGCCATTGTTCACCTCGTAGAGTTTGGGGTCTAATCGTTTGTACCATTTTTTTAACTGCTCAATTAAAAAATGGATTACGTCAGCATCCAGCCATTCAAGGCGCTCAATTGGTACACCTTTATTAAATCGCTTGGCCTGGCCCTTACTCCAATTAACCAGGGCCTGTTCGCTGCCATTCTTTAACAAACCATTGCGAGCCATTTCAATCCACACCTGGCGAAGTTTATCAAGCGCGGTTTTTTCTCCGGCTTTTTTATTGCGTGAAACTGGGCTATTGCCAGGCTTGCGTGACTTTTTAGCCTTTGGCTTAAAGCCTTTTGACTTCATATAAGTCAGCACCTTCTCAAGTTCAATGATACCCATATCTTTGCAGCTCGACTTTTTAGTTAAGTCGAGCAAAACAGAGCGATACAAATCATCATCTAAACCCAGTTGGCTTTTGGCAATATGAATCAACTGAATATAGCGAGATTTAGTCATTACTATTCACCTTGATCCTATTCGCTATAGCCAATTTCAAACACTTCATCACAGTGCTGGCACTGAGCTTCTTCACATCTCATTTCGTGCTGATCTATTTGCGTATCGTTTTCGCAAATAGGGCATTTTGCTATAACATTAAATGTAGTGATTTCGCCAATATACATACAAACTCCAAAGCCCCCGCAGGGGCTAACTAAATTAAAATTAACGGTTAACTGCTTCTTTTAACGCTTTACCCGGTTTGAACTTAGGTAAAGTGGCAGCTGAAATTTTAATGGGCTCACCGGTTTTAGGGTTTCGGCCAACTCTTGCAGCACGTTCGCTCACAGTAAACGAGCCGAAACCGACTAATTCAACTTTGCCGCCTTCAGCCAGCTCAGCAGTTACGGCTGAAGCCAAAGCATTAACGGCGCGCTCTGCATCCGCTTTTGAAATATCAGCGCTATGCGCAATTGTTTCGATTAATTGAGATTTGTTCATAGTTATTTTTACCTTATTGGTTAGTTAAAAGTAATGTTTATAAAAGCTGGCTAAACACCAGCCAAATCAAGCGGAATAGGTACATACTGCTTAGTATCACCGACACGTTTATACAGACGAATATACGCCTTGCTGCCAACCACTTGCAGCGCTTCACTCACAGCTTCCATCGCTTTTTTCCAGCGTTCGTCTTTAATGTCTAAACGACGTAAACCTAAAACTCTGGCTGTATTCACATGGCCTTGCTTATCAACATCAAAAGCACGGTCAATTAGCGCTTTCAATTCAGGGCCGCTGTCTTTTGTCCAATCCTTAAAGCACTGATCTATTAAAACGCGCGCGGCCTGGAGGCGTTCATCAAATGCTATATGTTCCTGAATCGAGCGCATGATTTTGTAGCGCCCATCGAACGTATGCATAGTTACATTGCCTTTTTTACCACCTAATTTAACGTCGTATTCCTCTGCCGATAGCTCAACAAACGCATCAATATCTGCAAACGTAGAGGCTTTAAATTTTGCCAAGCTTTCCTGCAGCTCTAGCGCTCTATTTACAATTTCGGATACCAGTTCATCACGTGCTTTATCTATTGGCTTAATCATGCTTTCAGGCACTAAAGAGCCTTTCGCATCCTGCCAATAACCAGCGGGTATATTGTTAGTTTGATCCATAAGATTCTCCCAATGTAGATTTATTAATACTGCCTTTAACTTCCCTAAAATTACGCATTTCGCAACGTGGGCAACGTTTGGTTACCTGGTGCGGTTCAAGCCCATAAATTTTGAGCTTATCCAAATCAGAGCCAACCCAGTGGCAATGTTGGCACTCATAAAGCGGCTCGTTTAACGGCTCAGTCACTAACGAACGCGAGCCATACACATCGCCCCAGCGCTTAACGCCAAAGCTTTCTTCTTGCGTTAGCATCATCTGAATAATTTCATCGTCCGCTAAAATTGCTTTTGCCTCGTCTTCGCTAACCACCAAAGTGCGCTGCCATTTAATCGTGGCCTCACCGGTTAATTGAATTTCAACATCACTCATCGCCTTACACCTTCTCAACAATTTGCGCGGTAACTTTAGGCTCAGCCACCTGAGCGGCCAGGTTCAAACACTTAACAACAATGTGATTAACCCGCAGCGGGTACGATTTATCCAGGTTACCTTCGCCCAAACCCAGGCCGCGTTTTACCCTGCCTTTGCAATGCTCATAAATGGAATCAAATGCGTCTTCAGTAAAAATGCTATCCGCATCCACGCCAATACAACTAAACTTATGACGAATGTACTGAGCCGTATTCAGCCCCAGCGGCTTCATTTCAATCTGGCTGCAACGCCAGGTAAATTCACGTAAATCCTGACTACTCAGCTTTTTAACAAGCTCAGTCTGGCCAATCAGCAAAATACCAATCACCCGTTTAAAACCACTGGTTAACTCCCAAATACGCTTTAACAGCTTAATCACATCAGTCGTTAACAGGTGCGCCTCTTCAATCACAATCAGGTGCAAATGCCCATTATTAGCCGACTTAATCAACGCCTCTTCAATCGCCGCATCACGGTCTTCGGCACTGTGCTTGTTTGGAATACTCAACGCCCGGCAAATTGACAGGCTCAAGCTCTCCGCCGTCACTTTTTTTACATCCAGGCGAGCCGGTTCAATCACAATAATCTCCTGGTTATCCTGCTGAACCCTATGAATAAACGCCCGGCGCATAATCGTTTTACCGGCACCACATTCACCAATCAGGGCCGTCATACTGCCCGCGCTGGCAGCGCTCAGCATTTCCTCCAACACCAACCGGTACGAATCAATTAAAAATACATCCGTTTCACTGAATATCTCATTCTCAAACGGGTGAGTTCGTAATTTAAAAAATTGCTTAGCATGTCCACTTAACATTTCAGGCTCCAAATCATCTTTATCTTCAGGTTCAGGGTTAATCTCAGGCTCTGCAGGCTGGTCTTCAGTCGCGTCATACCAACCCCACAAATCATCCAGCTCGCTCTGGCTTGCGCCCAGCTCAGCTAAAAAAGTTTCAATTAATTGTTTAATACGTGTTTTGTCGCAGTGCTTAGGCCACAGGCCCGCACGCTTAACCCGGCTCAGGCTTGCCGGGCTAAATACAATGCCTGCTTTATTTAAGTAGCTCACTAAATGAGCCTGGCGAACATTGTGTTTTAAAAACACACGGCTAATCTTGGTATGCTGATCCATTACTTACCTCGCCAGCTTCAATACAGGCGCTTTTAACTTGCCTGTGTGCAAGTCACGCACAATGTCATCCAGTTGGCTCTCGTACACATCGCCAAGCCCAGCTAAATAATCCAACTCAAACGGCTGTAAATTACGGCCCAAACGGTTAGCCAATAAAATGCGGGCATCCAAACCATCCAGTTTTTTACCGCTTGGTTTATCCGCTTGCTTATTCAGTTGGGCCACTACCGCGCTATCTGGCTTAATCACATCCGCCTTAGGTGAAATATGCGTTTCATGCTCAATATCTTTAAAGTTAGAGTGGCCAACCAGCTCACCTTTAAACGGCGCTGATTTCTGTTTTTTCGCCTTCTTGATTTGCTCTGCGTTCATATCCGGGTAAGCCAGCTGGTCAGCCGCTTTAACCGCAGTTTGGGTTGCGGTATCTTTATGGCTGTTAATATCATCACCAATCACGGGTGCGTCAGCTCTAAAGCCAAATTCATCCAGTTCAAGCGGCTCAACCTGATGGTAAATTACCTCATCATCCGGGTTAGTTACGCCCACCAATAAGGCCAGCGAATCATTCACAACCAAGGGGTTAGCCTCAACATGCATCCCATTTTTAATATGCTCAAGTTCGGCTAAGTCGTAAGTTAAGCTTTTACCGGCAACCGGGTGAACAAAGGTAATGGTTAAATCACCACGTACTTTGCGGGTTTCACCGTCTTTGGTCAGCAATGTGCGGCATATATGCTCATCGGGTAACTCACGCAAACGGTGGCGGTGCTCAGCGCTATAAATGGTTTTCCAGGCATCTAAACGGCTTTGTTTAGTACGGCTGTGTAACGTTGACATACCTGGGATTTTGTTCGCGTTAAACGCATCCTGCCAAGCCATAGCGGCTTCATTTAACGCGTCAACACTATCAACCGGCTCAATTAACAAGCGGGTTTCAAACTGTTTTTCAACCATGTCATTTGCTTTTTCAACCGCCCCTTTAGCGCGTGGGTTTCCGGCCTCATGCGGAATGTTTTTTACATCCAATGCCTTTAATACATTTTTTATCGCAGCAGAGGTATTGGCGCTGCCTTTATCCCATAGCAAAATTTCAGGTACACCGTGAAACGGCAAATTATCCTGCTTGCGCCAGCACCACATTAAAAAATCAAATAAATTACCCTGGTTTTCACCGGCAGCCTCATAGTATTTAAAGCGTAAATAGCCGGTTGCATGGTCAACCAACACATAGCGCCATACTTTAATATGCTTAATTTTTTCAAGGTTTTCAGGCTTATTGGCATAAAACTCAGCATCATTGGCATAACGCTGTATTTTGCCTTTGCGCCCAGGCGGGTAATACAGCAAACAATAACTGGGGTCAGTTTGGTGTACATGGTTCGGGCCCAAACTTCGCAGATTCATGTGCGGCGTAGCCCGGTCTAAATCATTCACGCTGGCATTACGCTTAGCTAAAATGCGACATAGCTGGCTGTGGCTTACGCAGTCAAACCCGTTTGCAACTAAAATGCTGCGCGCCAGGGTTACATCCATAATGCGTTTACCGTTATCACGCATCCCTAAGTTCAGCAGCGCAATTGCAGTATCAATGGTTGCTTCACTCATTGTGGTTTTACCCGCATCGCTACGTTTGCATTTGCCGCTTGTCCAGCCCAGTTGTTTTAAGCGGCGGTATAACGCATCCTTACTTAAGCCCAGGGTTTCACAGGCCTGTTTTAAAATCCGGCCTTTTTCACCGTGTCCGGCATTATCCAATTGTTCGGCCCAATGCTCTATGGTTAAACTCATGCTTCCCCCTCAAAGCCCAGCTGCGCCAGGTATTCGCTCGACAGCTTGCTGCCGTCAGCCAAATGGCCAAACTGGTTATCTATGGTTTGCCAACAGGCTGCCAGGTTATCTACCAATAACCGGTTGTCGGCGTAAAATGCGTTAATACACATATCGCGGGCGGCATCATCCAGCTCTTCAATAAAGGTCAGCTGCTCAATCAGGCTATACAGCTGGGTAATGCCCTCGTTAATTTGGTTGTGGGTTTTGTGTAAAGTCGTAATAAAGTCGCGCACATCATGCTGCCATTTTTGGGTGCCAAACTTCTTTTTATGCAGCTGCTCTTTGGTTTGCTGCAGCTCTGCAACCGTATCGTCACGGCCTTTGCGCGCGGCTTTTAAATCAGCATCCTTGTTATTTAGCATCTGCTTAAGCTCGGTAGATTCTTTTTGATGCTTGGCTTTTAGCTCCGCAATTAAGTCTTTAACTGCCTCTTTGTCGCCAGATTCAACGGCTTCGGATTCAATCACTACTGTTTGATCTTCATCCGGTAATTGACGCAAAGCACGTAAATCACGGTAGCCCAGTTTCATCTGCTGAGCTTGTTCAAAAAATTCTTCGCCGAACTGTTGGAGGTTTCTAAGGCGGTTATCCAAATTTTGATAATCTGTGTTCAAAATATGCTGGCAACATTCTTCCCAAGTCGTAACGGTTACGGGTTTTCCAGTTTCATCTTTATAAGTCAAACCTTTATAGCTTTTGGATTCTTTGATGTTTTGGACAATTTTCAATTCCGTAACAGTTACGAGTTTTCCAATAAAGTTAAACGCCTGAATTTGACCAAGCTGCAACAATGCATCCTGCTTTGAAGCCAATACTTCTTTGCCCTCAACTATTGCTTTTTCTTGCTCCGGGCTAATTTCGGGTAAATCTTTTTTAGTCATTATTGTCTCCGTTGTTTTTCACTGCATTAATGCCGTCTACGCTTTGGCGTAATCGGCGTTTAATCGTCGATAAACGGTTTAACAGCAGTCTGTGCGAGGCCAGTTCGCTCAATTCATCAAAGCTAAGAGCCCGCGTTTTTGCCTTATGCTGGAGGTGTTTAACAAAAACGCGGTGAAGTTCTTTATTGCTGCAGGCCCAGTTATGCAAAACAAATACAACTGCATTACTCACACTTACGTTAAAGCGGTACAAATACAAACTGCTTGAGGAGGTGTTATTAGCAACACTCGATATTGCCGATTTTTTAAATGCTAAAACTTGAGGGGCTAAGTTGGGGTCGTCGCATTCAATCACCTCACTAATCAAATCCATCCAACAGGACATTAAGCAAAAATCCATAGGTTTAGAGTCTAAATTAACAAACATGGCATCTACCTCATTACGTTGTAGTTATTGGCATCGCTTTGCAGCTGGCGCAGTGCCGTTCTAAAATTGTCTTCAACTGTATTGCTCAGCTGCACCAAAACTTTGCCTAATCGCCAGCGCTTAGGGTTTGTCGGGAGCCGCTCAGCAAAACCGGCATGCTCTAAATTGGTTAAAATGCGGGTAACATCCGCGCCACTGGTTTGCAGCGCCTCTGCCAGTTTGCCGGGTTCAACCCCTTCAATTTCATGGCCTGCCATCAGCTCAATGGTTTTTAATACACGCTGAACCTGGGCGCTTAAATATTGTTTACTCATGCTTGCTGCGCCTCCACGCGTTTCATATCATCCACGCAACTGGGGCAGCAGGTACCCATGCGTTCACCTCTAGTAAATACAACCCGCCAGCCACACATATTGGCCGCCGTTATCCAGTCTCTAGCTTCAATAACCCCGGCACTGGTCTGTCTGTCACGGCAGCACACGCACTTAAGCAAGGGCTTGTTTTGTGCAGTTTGTTGAAATTCAGTGAGTTCAAGCGGTTTAATATTCATGGTATTCATCCTTAACGCATTAAATGGTTTTTCCGGTGTTGGTGAGCTATTGTTTAAATTCACTTTTAATCTCCAATAAGGACTATTTATGTACGCTCGCTCAGAACAAGAGAAAGAAAAAATTTACGAACACGCTGTAAAGCTCGCTGCCAGTTATGTCGCAAATGGTGACATTCGTTTAAACGGCAATCTCCGCGACGACAACCCCCAGTTCCTGATGCTTGAAGAGCTGATTTCACTGCTTTATCACCGTTTGCTCGCGCATTACCAAAATCTGGATTAAACGGGATATAAACCAAACTTTTACAGCTGGGGCAATAACGTTGAGTGCCCCTTGAATCTTGATTTTTAGATAGATCTTGGTCTTTGATACACATAGTTCTATTCCTTAAATTCGTTATCTGGCGAGAAATCCAGGCAGGTTTGCGGCTCGGCTTGCTTCTCAACTTCCAGCTTTTGCGCGGCCAAATTTTCCATTAACAATACAATTTGGTCGGCAACGTATTGGGCGTTGGCGCCGCCTTCTTCCAGCTGCATAATCAACCCAATCACCTGGTTGGCAAATTGGTTTAAATGGGTCAGGTTACTATGGCTGGCTTTTTTGCCTTTTGGCATATCTACAATCAATTTATCCAGGCTATGAGCCATATACATCAGCGGATAAACCCGGCCGGTTGCTGCCATGTACGGAATTAGTAAGCTCGCTGGCATATCGCCGCTACCTAAGCGTTTATAAAGCATATCCGTACTCATACCGCAGCGGTCAGCAATACGTGGCACACTCATTTGGCGAGTGCTTTGCGCATGCTCTTTACATAACTGAAGTGATTCAGGCAGGCTGCGCGGCATTATGCGCGACCATTGGCGGCGTTTTATGCTTGACATTGCGCATCTCCAAACTCTGGGTTTAACAACTTGCGTGCCAGTTGCCCATTCCAATTAAAAACAAATTTTGGATATTCCCAAGTCGGCATCATCCGGCCTAAGCTGGATTTAAGTTTTACAGCAAAAGGCAAATCATCATGAACAGACAATATAACAACTTGTGTGAGTGGCTTGGTATTGATAGCTTTGCGATCAATCAATTTAAAGCTCCACGCCAGTCCTGTCAGGTTAATGCGCATCAGTTGCGGCACTTGATTAAAACTTTGGCGCAGCTCAGTCACGCTCAGCGGGTTAACTACGTTGCAAGGCTTAATAGCAGGCAATGCCCTGTGCTGGCTGCCTTGCTGCATTTGGTTTTTCAAAACAGGGGTAAAGTTCATTTTCTTGCTCCGGTCAATTCGGTTCAGGAGTTAGTGATAAATTGGTTACTCGGGCCTAAAACTTACGACGCAAGTAATTCGTTTTTAATCAGCAGCTCTATTTCAGAGACTGTTTCAACCAACTCACAAAGGGCATCTTCTTCAATCGCTGAAACAATGTCTTCTGCCATTGTTTTACTCAACTGCATTTCTTTACCGCGCCGTTCAATTATTGATGTAGCCAATCTGGCAGAGTGTATTTTGCATACAGCCAAATCTTTAATTGCATTACACATTTTTATTTTAAGCTGGCCGAGTTCTTCAATAGTTTTTTTAGACATAGCAAAATTCCTTAGCTGGCTAAGAGCTGTTTTACTTCGGCAAGTTTGGCAACGCGGGCTTCGCCAATTAAACGTGGTGGGCGGTGATAGCTTTCTTGGTTTGGGAACACTTCTATCAGTGGTTTATCAAGTAGCTTGGCAATTGCTTCGGCTACATTGCGAGATTGGGTATGGCCTGCAACAGTACCTGAAACAGTGGCAATACCAACGTCGAGCGCTTCGGCAATTAACGAAATGCTATAACCTTTACGGTGTAACGCTTCTTTGATTTCTTCTGGTTTCATAGTAAATTACCTTTTCTGGTTGACCTTTCGGGCGACTTTGGCGAGTAATTCCGAAAGGTTTGGTTAAGTTCGATATAAATATAGGTAAACAAACGTTTACTGTCAATGAAAAAGTTGACATTTGTTTACCTTTTGCGGGTTCCTATGTCTGAAATTGGCGAAAGGCTTAAAGCAGAGCGTAAAAAATTAGGGGATTCACAGGTAATATTTGCTGAAAAATGCGGTGTTACGAAGGCATCTCAAATCAATTACGAGAAAGGTAAACGGCAACCTGATGCATTCTATTTACTCAAAGCAGCTGAGTTAGGCGCAGACGTAAATTTTATTCTAACGGGGATCCCATCTGGATCTGGTATTGTTGAAGATGGCTCTACGGTTAAAAGTGCAAACAAAGTTGGTATTGAAACTGATGACTTAGTTGAAATGATTTCACTAATTGGTGAGCAAATGCAGGATGCTGGCCTTGATTTTAAAGATCAAACCATCGTTGCGAAAATGCTGGAAATGTATTTGGAAGTATCCAATGCACAAACCTACCGTACCCGGGATGAGGCAGGTCAGAAAACTATTAAGCGACTGCTTAGCTTGTTCGCTCAGGGCATTGGTTAATTGATTTTTGTGCCAGTATTAATAACGCCTCAAAAAGCTCTTCGGATAAACCGCGAGCTATGTAGGTGTCTAAAATGTTTTGGTACTGCTGTTTTAAGTTTTGATTTTTCAAAGTCTTTCTCCTTATGACTAAATCTCTGCACAAAATTGTGCGTTGATAGAGTCAACTATTTATGAAATAAAAAAAAGGGGTTAACCCGTTTTCACGAACATTTGTCCGTGAGAACTAAGCTAACAGGCTTTGAAAGTTGCGCTACAAAGTTAATTTGTCATAATTCTTAGACCTTTAAGGCACGGCACTAGCACGATTTAAAAGTTAGGCAACAAAATAAAATAGGCTACACTTAAAATTATTTTTTAGGTTAGACACGTTATGGACGCTTGGCACGAAGCTGATTATGTAGATTACTACTGCGAACAATGGAATGGTAAAACGGAATATATCCTGCCAGATCGAACACGCGTAGATTGTTTAACCAAAACGCATGCCATAGAATTTGATTGGTGTGAAAAATGGGCTGAGGGCATTGGCCAAGCCTTATACTACGCAAAGCAAACAGGCAAAAAGCCTATGGTCGTTTTGATTTGTGAACGAGACGAACAGCGCTTTATCAAAAGGCTTAAAGTAGCCATAGACATTGAATATAAGGTAATTGAACGAGATAAATAAGGAGTCACGGATGAAAGTTAAAATTATAGAATGCCCAGATTGCGGTAAGAAAAATGTGGCTAAAGCTGCAGTTTGTATTCAGTGTGGTAATGTTCTTAACGAAAAAACTTACCAAAAAAGATTTAAACAACCTAGCAACTCCTCAGTTGATAATAAGCTTATATTTACAGTCCTAGCTGTTTTAACTATCGCTGCCATAATGTTTTATCCTGATGACGAATCCAGAAATGAAGCATTAAGCAAACACATAGCTCAGCGCAATAAAGATTTTGAAGCTAGAAAAGAACTATCACAAAGTCCACTTACTGACAGGGAAAAGAAAATCCAAAAACAATTCTCATCCTGGAGCGGTGAGCACCGGGAGTTGGCTAAGCGAATAAAGCTGAATTTGCCGTCACCAGATAGCTACGAGCATAAAAAAACTGTCATGAGGGATTTAAACAATCATATTTTAGTTACTACTACGTTTACTGCTACAAATGTCTTTGGAGCACGTATTCAGCATGTAGCTAACGCCGTTATCTCCGTCGAAGGAGACATAAAAGAATTTAGCATCGACTAAAACTTTTTAATCTAGTTTAAAATTCACACCAACCAAAAATTGGCACTCTATCGCAAAACCTAACGGTATTGCAGGAGTGCCCAAGTGGTCAATTTACAATCCATTACCTTAAAACCAGACATAGAACTGGCTCTAAATCCATACGAGCTTGATTTTGCCCGCAGTATGCTACTGGTGCTCAATGTTGAAGGCGGCTTACTGGCCGATGGCGGCATTAACCATAAAGCCACCGACAAAGGTGGTTTAACCAAGTTTGGCATTAGCCAGCGAGCATACCCCAATGTAGATATAGCCAACCTCACAGCAACACAAGCGATTCGCATCTATCACCGTGACTACTGGCGAGCGATGCAATGCGCACAAATGGAAATTGGGGTTGATACCCTGATATTTGATGGCGCAGTCAACCATGGCCGCTTTGCCATGACTCAAATTTTACAGCGCTGTGTAGGCGCCAAACCAGATGGTTTGTTAGGCCCTAAAACCCTGGCCGCTGCTCGTCGCCAAAGACCCACTGAATTAATTGCTCAATTGTCAGTTAACCGTGGCCGCAAATACGCCCGTATTTGCGCCAGCGATGCCTCACAACGCCCTAACCTGGAGGGCTGGTTTAACCGCTTAGCATATATGACGGAATTTGCTTTTTGTTTATATGCAGACGAGGTGTGCTAATGGGACGCAACGCAGACTGGTCGTTCGACAAAGGGCAAGCAAAACGCATTAAAGCAGAGGTGGATGCCGCCATGCACAACATGCCGTTTAACCCTAACGAGATTCCACTACACAGCCACGATGGCACCCTGCAAAGCTTTTTTACTAAAGGCTGGCACAGTGTATCACCGGTTGAAATAGCCAAAGCGGTATTTGCTGCTAAAGGAGGCCAATGTGGCTAGCGTACTTGATATCGCCGGAGCAATCGGCAATTTACTCGATGATGTATTTACCAGTGACGAAGAGCGCAAAGCCTTTGACGTTCAGCTTAAGCAGTTAGACAACCAGCTCAATGCAGAATATCTGGCACAAGAAGCCAAAATACTGGAAGCCAAAAGCGCAGTAATACAAGCAGAAGCGCAAGGCGAAAGCTGGCTACAGCGGAATTGGCGACCCATTACCATGCTCACGTTTTTGGTTTTAATTACGCTGGATTGCTTTGGCGTACTCCAGTATCGCTTATCAGAACAAGCCTGGACTTTATTACAACTGGGGTTAGGCGGTTATGTCATTGGCCGCTCAGTTGAAAAAGCCATACCACGTGCGGGGCAACTTATCTCACAACTTAAAAGGAATAAAAATGGATAACGCAGACAGAGCGCAAGACCTAATCGACATGCGCATAAACAACGCACTCAACGCCAATAAGGCTCAGTTCGCAGGCGACGATAACGACGAATCTTTCTGCCTGCAATGCGGTGTTGAAATACCGCGTGCAAGGCGTGAGGCGATTCACAGCTGCAAATACTGCATTGATTGCCAAAGCGCAATTGAGCTTAAACACAAACAACGTACAGGACGTTAACCATGGAATTTATCCAAAAGTATCAAACACTGATTGTATTTGGACTGAGCGCTATGGGGTGTTTAGTCAGCTTTGTTTTTGTTGCCTGGGCCAGCAAGTTTTTTGCTAAGCGCAAAGAGCTTGAAGCCACATCAGAAAAACTGGATGAACTAACAAAAAAGGTCATCGACACAAATTCAGCCATGCGGCAAGAGCAAGTGTTAATCCGCAAAGATTTAGACGCCATGCCCAGCAAAAAGGAAATTGCAGAAGTTCGCCAGGACATGGCCGATCTACATGCACAAATGACCAGCATCAGCCCGCAGCTCAACCAGCTGCACACTACAATCAACATTCTGCTTGAGAATGAACTCAGAGGAGCGCGCAAAAATGCCGACTGATCCACTTCAACTGTTTTTAATACTCGCTGGTGCAGGCTTTGGGCTTGGCTGTGGTTTTGCTGCAGGTATTTATTTTTATCAGGGCGTTCTGGCTGCGTTTACTGCTTTTGGCAACCAGCTTGGCCGCATTATTTTATGGTTAATTTTAAAGGCTCGGAGATAAACAATGGATAACTCAAAATTAGATTTAGAACGCGTAGAAAGCACAACGGCCAGCAGCGAAGTTGCAAACGTAATTGTGCAGCTTCAAGAGTGGCATCAGGTTCGTATTGACAAATTACAAACAATTGTACAAGCGCCAAAAGACACCAAACTTCAGCTAGGCGATATTAAAATATCAGATCCTGCTCAGTTCGCCATGTTTCAAGCTGGTGTAAAGGTAGCGTTTAATATGTTTGAAAAATTCCCAGTTTCAATTAATCCGCTGGATGAAGACTCAGAGGAAGATGAAGATGGCTATTAATGACATTAAAGCAGAGCACCAACGCATTGCAATTCTAATTGCACTAAAAGAGTCGTCTGACTATGGGGCTAATTTAAGTATTTTATCTGATACCTTAGCCCGCGTTGGTGTCGCTGGTAGTTATGACCAAATTAAAACTCAGCTTAGCTGGTTGGAACAAAACGGCTATATCACAATTGAAAAGCTCACAGAGCGCACCTGGATTGCTCGCATTACTCAAAACGGTTTAGATGTTGCCCATGGCCATATATTCGTTCCAGGCATTAAACGCCCTGGTCCACGGAGTCAACTATGAGCGAACCAGTTCGGCGCGGTAAACCCAGCAAAGTAGACCTGTTGCCTGAAGACATTAAAAAACGCTTGGATGAAATGCTGCGTGATAAGCGTTTTAGCCAGGGCGAAATATTGGACGAGGTTAACCGGCTGATTATTGAATCCGGGTTAGACGATGGTGCAACCATCAGCAAAAGCGGCCTGAGTCGTCATGCGCAAAAAACCGAGGCTATCGGCCAAAAGCTGCGCGATTTACGCGAGTCAACCAAGGCGCTTACCGCTGAACTGGGCGACAAGCCAACCGGTGATACCACTAAACTCATTTTAGAAATGGGCCGTTCTCAGCTGTTTCGTGCGATGCAGCAGCAAATGATGAACCCAGATGACGATGCCGAAGTAGACATTGAAACCATTAAAGATGCCATGCTCGCTGCACAGCGCTTAGAAGCCACCGCAATGAAAGCGCACCAGCGCGAAAAGGATATTCGTAAAGCCTTTGCGGAAGAGGCAGCAAACAAGGCTGAAGCAGTAGCTGTTGAACAAGGATTGACAGCCGAAGGTGTTGCACAACTAAAACGTGAAATTTTGGGAATTGCATAATGAAAGTTAGGGACACAATAAAGCGAACAGCCCAAGCAGCCAGTATTGCTGCTGCAGTCGCTTTTACGCCTACACCAACTGCACAAGCCATTAATCAGAATGTTGAAACATACGCTCAAGACATCAGCCAGTTTGATCCAACCGAAGTCCTACTGCAATACCAAAAAGATTGGATAGCTGACGAGTCAGTATTAAAAATTGCTGAAAAATCACGCCGAACCGGTTTAACCTGGGCAGAAGCTGCCGATGCCGTTTTATGTGCCTCAACCCAACGCAGCCACGGTGGTTGTAACCATTTTTATGTTGGTTCAAACAAGGAGATGGCACGCGAATTTATTGAAGCTGCAGGCATGTGGGCTAAGGTATTTAACAAAGCCGGTAGCCAAATAAGCGAAGAAGTTTTTATTGATGAAGGTAAAGATGGTAAAGAAATTCTAACCTTTGTGATTAACTTTGCCAGTGGCTTTAAAATTCAGGCGCTGAGTTCCAACCCATCAAACTTACGGGGTATGCAAGGCAATGTCACTATTGATGAAGCCGCATTCCACGAACGCTTGGCCGAAGTATTAAAAGCAGCGCTTGCCCTTACTATGTGGGGTTGTAAGGTTCGTTTAATCTCAACCCACAACAGTGTTGAAAACTTATTTAACCAACTTATTCAGGACAGCCGAGCCGGTAAAAAACGTTATTCAGTCCATACCATTACGCTGGATGATGCTTGTCGTGACGGCTTATACAAACGTATTTGCCAAATTAAAAAACGTGAGTGGTCAGCTGAAGCCGAAAAAGAATGGAAAGAAGGTTTACTCAAAGACACTGCCACCGAAGAAGATGCACTTGAAGAATACTTTTGCGTACCCAAAGCGGGTTCCGGTATTTACATTAAACGGACTCTGGTTGAACAAGCCATGGTTAAAGACCACAGCATTCCCATTGTGCGTTTTACTGCACCGAAAGACTTTGAGCTGCAATCAGAAGCCAGCCGCGATGCGTTCGTTAATGAATGGTGTGAAAGCAATCTATCCGTTTTGTTAGACAATTTGCCCACAGACTGCAATCACGCCTTTGGTGAAGACTTCGCCCGCAAAGGCGACTTATCGGTATTTGTACCGCTTACCATCAATAAAGATTTAACCAAGCGCGTGCCCTTTGTGGTTGAACTCTCCAACGCCACTTACGATGCCCAGCGTCAAATTATGTTTTATATCCTAAAGCGCTTACCGCGTTTTACCGCCAGTGCTTTTGACGGTACGGGTAACGGCGGCTATTTGGCAGAAGCTGCGATGCTGAAGTACGGCACCGAGATGGTGGATTGCGTGATGCTCAACCAGCCTTGGTACCGCGAATGGATGCCCAAACTAAAAGCAGAATTTGAAGACGGCAATATTCAAATACCACGGCACCAAGATATTCAAGACGACTTAGCAAAAATTCAGGTTAAAAACGGCATTGCGCAAATTGAAAAAGGCAGTGGCAAAGGTACTGACGGCCAACAGCGACATGGTGACTTTGCGGTTGCATTGGCTATGGCCATACGCGCCAGCTGGATGGAAGGCAGCGCAATTGAATTTATGGAACTGCCTGGCAAACACAGTGAAGCATCAGACGACTTTGACTATGCGGACCTAAGCGAATTTCAGGGGTCAGGCTGCTGGTAACCCTAAACAAAAGAGATTGAATTATGCTAGTAGATATAAACGGCAACCCACTCACGCTGGATGACATCAGCGAACAGCAAACTGAAAACAACAGCCGGATTGCCAGCTTATTAAATGAATATGCTGATCATCCCACTCAGGGGTTAACCCCGCATAAACTGGCGGGTTTGTTGCGTGAAGCCGAGCAAGGCAACTTAGCGGCCATGGCCGATTTAGCCAAAGACATTGAAGACAAAGACGGCCATGTAAGCTGCGAACTGGGTAAACGTCGCCGGGCTATCATAGGTTTAGACTGGAACATTAAACCACCGCGTAATGCCAGCGCTGTAGAAAAAGCCGATGCTGAAATGCTCAGTGAAATATTAGCAGATGCGACCTGGTTTTATGATTTTGTATTTGATGCCAGCGACGCCATATTAAAAGGCTTTTCAGCCAACGAGTTAAAATGGGAGTACTTTGATAAAACCCATGTGATCACTGGGTACGATTTTAGAGACCAGAATATTTTTAAAACCCATCCGCAAAACCGCAACCAGCTGATGCTCAATGACGGCAGTGCAAACGGTGAGGCGTTAAACCCCTTTGGTTGGTCAACGCATATTCACAAAAGTAAATCAGGCTATATCCATCGCACCGGTTTAGTGTCGGTGCTCGCTTGGCCGTTTTTATTTAAAAACTATTCAGTGCGCGATTTAGCTGAGTTTTTAGAGATTTACGGTATGCCGGTTCGCTTGGGTAAATATCCAAGCGGTGCCAGCAAAGCTGAAAAAGCAACCCTGCTTAGAGCCGTGCTATCTATCGGCCATAACGCGGGCGGCATTATTCCCAAGGGGATGGAGATTGACTTTCAAAATGCCGCGAATGGTCAAGCGGATCCGTTTGAAAGCATGATCCGCTGGTGCGAACTGACACAATCCAAAGTGGTACTGGGCGGCACACTTACGTCACAGGCCGATGGTAAAACCTCAACCAATGCCCTAGGCAGCGTACACGAAAGCGCATTTGATGATATTACCGAATCGGATTTGCATCAGTTAGAGCAAACCATAAACCGAGATATTTTATATCCCATGTTTGCACTTAATGGTAAAAGCTATCAAGGTAGCCGCCGTTTACCGCGCTTTGAGTTTGACAATTCCACCACGGATGAAATGCGTGATTTAGCCTATCCGCTGCGCTCACTGGTATCTATGGGTATGAAAATTCCACAAGCCTGGGTGCATGAACGCTTAAATATTCCGTCTGCAGGTGAAAGCGAAGACGTACTGGAAATGCCAACCGAAGAACAGCCAGGCATGAGTACCGCCGCACTTAAAGCCCGCAATACCATGGCTGCACTTAAACTCAATCAGAGCGAACAACAAAGCCAGGCAGAATTAGACAAAGCGCTGGATGCACTCACCCAGGGCGATATGCGCGAAGAATACAAAGCCACACTTCAACCATTGCTTAATAAGCTTGAGCAAAGTGAAGAACTGGCGGCAATTGAGCTTGCCGAGCTGTACCCAACTTTAGACCAAGACGAAATGACCGAGCTGCTCACGCGTTTATTTTTTGTGGCTGAGCTTTGGGGTTCACTAGATGCCTAAGCCCGTAGATTTAAGCATAGCGATTAATCAGCCACCTAAAGACGCGGTGGCTTATTTTAGATCCAAAGGCTATAAAATTACCGACGAATGGCAAGATATGCTCACCCATGCCCACGCCAAAGCTTTTACTGTGGCGCGTGGCCAAAGCATGGATGTATTAAAAGCGATACGAGGCGAACTGGATGCAGCCCTGGCAGAAGGTTTAACTGCCAAGCAGTTTCGTGAGCGCTTAACCCCGCAGCTGCAAAAGCTTGGGTGGTGGGGTAAAGCCAAAAATGCCATGGGCGATGAAATTCAACTGGGCAGCCCGTACCGCTTAAACACCATTTACCGCCAGAATATGCAAACCGCGTACATGGCCGGACGTTACCGCCGGCAGCTAGCGACCAATAAAACACACCCCTATTGGCAGTATGTGGCCATAGATGACGGTCAAACACGACCAGAACATAAGCGATTAAATGGTCGGACATTCCGGTTTGACGATCCCATTTGGGATGTCATATACCCACCTAACGGCTGGGGCTGTCGTTGCCGGGTGCGCACCTTGACTGCCGCACAAGTTAAAGCTAAGGGCTTAACCGTTGAGAATGGCGATCAATATATCGAGCGATTTAACGCTGAAATTACCAGCCGCGAATCAGGCGAAATCAAAACCGTTGAACATGCCAGGATAAAATTACCCGGTGGCGATACCATGACCCCGGATTTAGGTTGGGCGTATTCGCCAGGGCAAAGCGCCTATGGGTTTGATGTATCCATAGCGCAAAAAATTGGCAAGGTAAACGATGCTGAACTGCGTGGCCAAGCTTTGCAAGCCTTAAATAACAGTGCTGAACGTCAGACGAATTTTAATTTATGGATGGATGAAAGCTTGCCTCGCATAGAGCGTTATCAGGCGGCAGTAGATGCGAAAGACTTTGATGCGCTGAAAACCACAGGACCACGCCCCTACAATAAAACCGTGGTGCATTTTTTAGATGATGATTTAAACCAAAAGCTTTTAGATAAAGGCATAGATGCTAAACGCGTTATTACATTTAGTGAAAGTAATTTAAACCATGCACATAGTGAAAAGCATGTTAAAGCAGGTAAGGCATTAGATTCAGAAGGATATAAAAAATTGCCGCAGCTACTTAGCAATGCCCCCGCGTATTGGGACAGCGAGCACAACAACTTGATGTTTGTTGATTTTAATGGTGAAGAGGCTACCCGGATTATTGTGGATTTTAACAACAAAGGCGAAGACCTGGACGCGCTGATTAATATTTATAAAGTGCCTGCAGCAGAAGTATATAACCAGATAAACAACAAGCAGGATTTAATTCAGTGGCGGTAAGAAACAATTGAAACGGCAGGACAGGAATCGAACCTGTATAACACGATGCTGATGCATCCTGCCCCTTACCTATCGGGGTACACTGCCGTTAAAGCTGATTATTAACGAGGCGACTTAAAATGTCAAAAGTAGAACTCACAATAAACGACAAGCAAGTGCTGGATGTGTTAACCGATATTGCCGCACGTTTTAGTGATTTATCTGATCCAATGGCCAGCATTGCAGCGGTAATGGAGTCACGCACTGAAGAATCGTTTGAAACCGAAACGTCAGCCACAACCGGCAGCCCCTGGCCAGAACTATCTGAAAACTACCTGAACAAAAGACCTAAACGCCGGGGCGGTAAAATGCTGCAGGTCAGTGCAGGCGGTTTAGCGGCAAGCATTGAAGGCGACAGCGGCGACTTTTGGGCGAGCATTGGTAGTAATAAGCCCTATGCGGCCATTCATAATTGGGGTGGCTTGCCTGAAATGAAGCCAGGGCCAGCCGCGATCCCAGCGCGTGAGTATTTAGGGATAAACGCAGAAGATGAACAAAGCATATTAACCATTTTAAGTGATTTTTTACTCGAAAATTAAAAACGGCTCTAACAGCCTGTAAGCGCGTTTAAACGGTTTTAGCTAAACGGATATTGCTTAAGGGTGATTAAATACGCTTAAAACTAGCTTAGAAACGTTTCCAAATGCTTTTTGAATGTGATTTTTAACTCAATAATTAAAAATAAGGTGAAACGATGAAATTAAACCGCTGCCCTGTGTGCCATTCGCATATTGATTTATTAGCACTGGTTGAAGATGAAGCTGGTCGAGATTTACTTAAACAAGTGGCCGGGTTTGAAGCCTGGCTGTCACCCCCTTTGTTAAGTTATATCGCATTATTCAAACCCGCCAAAAGTGATTTAAATAATGCCAGGTCATTAAAATTACTGCAGGACGTATTAGCACTGCATTCAAATCGTAAATTATTAGCCCTGGCGTGTGATGTCACCGTGCAGAAAATTAGGGCAAGCCGACAAACTGGCAACGCCAAACCGCTACGTGACCATAATTATTTAAAATCGGTTATCGATAGCCGTAAAACGGAATTTACCAGCAACGCGCCAGCAGCTGTGACTCAACCCACGATAGTACCTAATACTGATCAGCCCAGTGCTGAAGAACTGGCCCGCCAACAACAAGCCCACTTTGCCCAGTTCAAGTCCAGTTAAAACGCTAGTGAAAAAAGATAGTCAATTTTTAATCTAGTTTAAAATTCAAAGTCCCGCCGTTTGCATATTCTGGCTGCAAGTTAAATTACTTGAAGCCAGTTATGAACCAACATCAACGACAAATTTTCACCAGCAGTTTAAGCCTTGCAGTGCTTAGCACGCAAAGCCAAGCGCCAACCAGTTTTGGTTTGGCGGTTTGTCGTTTTAATGCAGAAGTAACCGACAGTGGCACCAGCCCGCGCGTGCAGTTAATGCCGGATGGTTATTTTAAATCGCACGATGGCCGACCCGACGATACCGAGCTTGGCGCATGGTTGATGGATGAAAGCGCTTTTAACATGCTTAAAGTTTTTGCTGACCAGCGCAGCAACGATTTTCACTTTGATTATGAGCATCAAACGCTAAATGCTGACGACAATGGTAAAGAAGCGCCCGCAGCTGGCTGGTTTAATCCTAAAGATTTGGAATATGTACCCGGTGAAGGTTTATTTGCGTTAAACGTAAAATGGACAGACAAAGCCGCAAACTATTTACGGAATGATGAATACCGTTATATCAGCCCGGTATTTCATTACGGCAAGGATGGCCGCCCCGTCAAACTTCGCCATTTTGCGCTGACCAATGAGCCAGCGGTAGATGGCATGAAACAAATTGCCGTTTTAAAAGGCAATGCCGATCCAAGCAACTCTAATCCCGAAACTACTAATCCCGAAACCAACAGTGGAGACACCACCATGAACCAAGCACAAAAGCTGCTGGCGTTACTGGGTGTAACTGTCGAGGATGGCGAAACGCCAACCGATGCACAGTTTGAAACCGGTATGGCCGCGCTAAAAACGTTACAAGCCAGAGCGAACAGCGTAGATGGTTTAACCAATCAGTTAAACGATGCCAATAACCAGGTTGCCGCTTTAAAAGCGAATACCAACGCAGGCGGCGAGGTAGATTTATCTAAATATGTACCGGTTGAAACCTATAACGCCATGGCGGGCCAGTTAGCGGTACTTAAGTCGGAAAACGATGGCCTGAGCATTGAGCAGGAAATTGAAAAAGCGCGTAGCGATGGCCGCATTATTGCCGCTGAAACGGATTATTTTAACCAGCTTGGTCAGCAAAAAGGCATTGCTGTTTTAAAAGCGACACTGGATGCGCGCACCCCAATTGCTGCGTTATCTCAGCAGCAAGCAGATAAAACCCAGGATAAAAACCAACAGGCTGATCCTGAATTAACCACTGAAGAACTTGCGGTACTCAAAGCCACTGGCATTGACAAAGCAAGCTTCTTAAAAAATAAGGATGCGAACTAATGGCTGCTATTGCAAAACGAGACGGTAAGCAGCGCGCTTACCCATTAGCTGCAGGCGTAACCCTGACCGGTGACGAACCTGCGATTTTAATTGCTGCGTCTGGCTTATTAACCAACGTGGGCACGGTTGGCGTGTGCGCGGGTGTAACTCGCTTAGGCGTAGATAACTCAGCCGGAGCCGACAAAGCCGAGTATGCCACTGTGGAAGTGGGCGAGCATTTATTTGCCAACGCGGGTGATGTACTCGACAGCCATGTGAGCAGCACAGTTTATTTTTCAAGCGATAGCGAAGTTTCTATCGATTCAGACACAAACAGCCGAAGCACAGCCGGTAAAGTTACGCAAGTAACTGCGGATGGTGTTTGGGTAGAATTGGGAGTTTAAGACCATGAATATTTCTGCACCGGCACTTCGGGCACTTTACACGGCGGTTAAAACGGCCTTTGCCGAAGGCCGCCAAACCTACACCCCTAAATATGAACGTATAGCGACTGTGGTGCCATCCACTACGGCCAGTGAAGATTATGCCTGGTTAGGTGAATTTTCACGCTTGCGTGAATGGATTGGTGACCGCCAGGTTAACAAGATGTCGTTACATTCTTACACACTTAAAAACCGTAAGTTTGAAGGCACAGAAGGTATCGCATCCGAATATATTGAAGATGACACCATTGGCGTACTCATGCCTAAGTTTCAGGATATGGGTTATGCCGCGGCCACTCACCCTGACGAGTTAGTCTTTGAAGCGCTAGCCAAAGGCGATTCGTCACTCTGTTATGACGGCCAGAACTTCTTTGATGAAGAGCACCCGGTGGGTGAAGGCGAAAATGAAACCCTGGTTTCTAACCTACAAACCGGTGCGGGTGCTGCTTGGTTCCTACTGGATACTCGCCGCCCATTAAAGCCGATGATTTTCCAAAAGCGCAAAGACTACGTACTGACGGCTAAAACCGATGCCGGTAATTCTGATCGTGTCTTTATGGCAGATGAATACCTGTATGGGGTGGATGCGCGGGTCAATGCGGGTTATGCCTTTTGGCAACAAGCCTTTATGTCAAAAGCGGATTTAACTGAAGCCAACTTTAATGCCGGTGTTGAAGGCATGATGAGCCTGAAATCAGACAAAGGCCGTCCACTTGGCATTGACCCGGATGTTTTAGTAGTTGGTCCAAGCAACCGCAGTAAGGCCAAAGCTTTGATTGAAGCCATGCAAAAAGCCAATGGCGCAAGCAATACCAACTATCAGGCAGTTGAAGTGCTGGTAGTGCCTTGGTTGGCATAGCGTAACAACTCACTGAGCGATGGGCGCACAGGGATGAACCTTGGGTAAGGAAACCCATTTTTATAACCCAACTGTTTTTAACCTACTAGCAGAGTGAATATGAGATGGCTAATGAGAAAACTATTAAGCACGATATTGTCGTTATGCTCCCGCATCAGCGTAGCTATATGCGAGCTGGATTTAAGTTTTTACCGGGTAAAAACCATTTACGAGCGGAAGAAGTCAGCGAGGAACAGCTTAAAAAACTTAAAGCGGATCCACACCTTAAAGTGCAAATGCCTGAAGCAAATCAAGCGTCTGAAAAGAAAACAGACCTGGACGCAGGAAATTTGGCTAAGTCTGTAGAGTTGGATATTGAACTGGCGGATGTTGCCGAACACCTACACCCGTTAATTGCTATTTTGCTGGATGAACGCCCGGAGAAAAAGCCCACTGTCGATGATATGAAGTTTGAATTTGACAACGATGCGGGTGAATCACAGGAAGTGAAACCAAGTGCTGCTGATCGGGATGCTGCCTGGGCAATTTATCAGGATGAATTAAATAAAGCGATTGCGGAACAGCAAGCTGAGCAAGGAGCTTAACAATGCCGTATGCCAGCCAAACCGATATGACCAAACGCTTTGGTGAACAGGATTTAATTTTGCTAACCGAGCGTGAAGACAGCCCACAGGATGTGATTAATACCGATGTTTTAGAGCAGGCGATTAATGATGCCAGTGCTGAAATAGATGGTTATTTGGCTGGCCGTTATACCTTGCCTTTGCAAGTGGTCCCCAAAGTATTGCAGCGCTTGTGTTGTGACATTGCGCGCTACTTTTTAGGCACGGATAACGCACCTGAGCATATTACCGAGCGCTATCAAAATGCGATTAAGTTTTTAAAAGCAGTGGGTAAAGGCGAACTGAGTTTGGGCGTGGCAGACAATGGCGCAAAAGCGCAAACCTCAGACACGGCGATTATGCAGTCAGCTGGCAGTGTATTTGCCCGCGATAAATCAAAAGGTTTTATCTGATGTTTGAGATAACAGACGATTATTTAGCGGCTCAAGAACACCTAAAAGCGTTGCTTAACGACGTTGATGGCGTACGCAGTGTAAATTACTTACTGGATTTAGCTGACATTAAAGAAGAGACGCAGCGAACCCCATGCTTGCACTTAATGTACTACGGTGATCAGCTACCTGAAACCAGCAACGGCGGTGCGTACATGCCAATTAAACAAACCTGGTTAGTGATAGTGGTTGTACGCCAAAGCAGAACAGAAAACGCGGGTGAATTAATCACCCGCACCATTAAAGCATTAGCCGGTAAAAAAGCCGGTCCAACCGGGCCATGGCTTAGAGTGAACACCCCGGCAAAACCCAGATTTTCAGACGGCTTTGCGTACTACCCGCTGGCCTTTACATCACAAATGCGACTAAAAGGAGCATAACATGAGCAACGGCTTATTATTATCAGGCAATATTTATATTGATCGTTTAAGTGCCACGGGCGTGAGCCAGGGCAAAATTGGCCCGATTAACGTAACGCAATTAGCGATTAATACACCCAGTGAACAAGTCACTCGCACATCCAAGAAAAAGGCAACTTACGGCCAGGCGCTGGATTCAGTTTCAATTGCTCAACCGGCAACTGTGGCTATTTCTATAGATGATCAACCGGCTGATATTTTAGCTATGGCGTTATTGGGTGACACTGCAACCATAAACCAGGGCAGCGGAGACGCTACCGATGAACTTGTAACACTGTTAGCGAATGGCCGCTGGACGCCATTAGCTAATAAGAACTTAGCATCTGCTGGTATTTCTGCTTTATTAGCGTTAGATGACAGCCCGATTGCGGCGACTGAATATGAAATTAACTATGCACTGGGTTTAATTCGCGCCAAGCCGGGCGGCAGTTTAGCAGACGGTGACGACATTAAACTGACGTACCAATACAACGCGTTAACCGGGACCAAGGTAAAAGGCGGGATCAAATCGCAAATTCGCATGAATATCACAGGCGATATGACCAATTTAGCAACCGGCAACCCCGGCACACTTGAAATATTTGAAGCGACGGTATCACCAACAGAAGCGGTTGATTTTATGGCAAGCGAATTTGTCAGTACCACTCTGTCAGGTAACTGTAAATTAGTGGATGGCCAGGATGCGCCATTTGAATATATTGATGTAACACCGGCTGAATAATTCAGCATATTAAAAGGCATTTAAAATAGAGGGTATTTTGCCCTCTATTTTTCCAGTTAACCGAAACCGCATAAATAACCGGGTGAATCATGGGTAAAAATCTTGCTTTAGAAATTGCAATTAAGGCCAAAAATCTGGCCAGTGCTGCTTTTGATAAAGTAAAAGATTCACTCACAAGCACGTCTACATCTGCAACTAAAACCGAAAAGTCATTAGACGATTTGGGCAAACAGCTTGATGATATTGGTCAGAACCGAGCCGTTATTGATGAATTTAAATTACTCAATGAGGAAATCGATACTTCAGAAGAAGTCGTCAGAAAACTTAAAACTGAATTAACCGATTATGAAAAACAAGCGGCTGATGCTGGCAATGATACTGCCGAATTTAAACAAGAAGTTACCCGCCTAAAAACCGAAATTGAAAAAGCTGAAACAGCAATCAAAGGCAAGCGTTTTGAGCTGGATAAAACCGTTAAATCGCTCAAAGATGCGGATATCAATACAGATGAACTCAAACGAGCCGAAAAAGAATTAGCGGCACAGGCCAATAAAACCCGCCAAGAAATTGCTGAGAAAAACAGAGCGCTTAACAATACCAAACCCAGTGCGGTTACTGGTAGCGCTGGTATTGCTTCACTGACTAAAACCGTAGTGGGTTTAGGCGCTGCTTATGTTGGCGTAGACAAATTATTTGACTCACTTCGAAGCATTTTCACAACCGGCGATAAATTCGAAAAACTGCGTATCCAGTTTGAAGGCTTAATGGGCAGTGTTGAAGCTGGTGAACAAGCCACAGCATGGGTTAAAGACTTTACCAAAAACACGCCGTTGCAACTTGAAGAAGTTAGCCAGGTATTTGTAAAGCTCAAAAGCTTCGGTATTGACCCAATGAATGGCAGCCTGCAAGCCATTACCGACCAGGCATTTAAATTGGGTGGTGGCTTTCAGGAGGTCGAAGGCATTTCGCTTGCGCTTGGCCAAGCGTGGGCTAAACAAAAGCTGCAGGGTGAAGAAATACTGCAACTGATTGAACGCGGCGTACCTGTGTGGGAGCTGCTTGAAAAAGCCACAGGCAAAAATACCCAAGAGCTGCAAAAACTATCGACCGAGGGCAAGCTTGGCCGTGATGTTATTCAACAGCTAATGGATACCATCGCCAAAGAAGCTGAAGGTTCTGCTGCAAAAAATATGAGTACGCTCAGCGGCTTAATCTCTAACGCTAAAGACAATCTTGCTCAGTTTTACAATGAAATATCTGAAGCTGGCGCAATGGACTGGCTTAAAGAGCAGCTTGCCGATGTAAATGCCCGATTTAAACAAATGGCCGAAGATGGCACTCTGAAAAAATGGGCCAAAGATATATCCGACGCCATTATCAATATTGGCGAAGGCATTAAAAGTACAATTAGCTTTTTAGTTGAGTATCGCAAAGAAATAGCTGCAGTGGTTACTGCCTGGGCCGCGCTTAAAGTGGGCTCATTCTTTAAAAACGTGGTCAGCGGAGCTGCTGCTGGTATTGCTGCATTATCTGACTTTGTTAAAAGAGGTATCCAACCCACTAACATAGAAATAGATAAAGCAACGTCTAAAACAGGAAAGCTCAACACCTTGCTTGGCCGCGCAGGTTTAGTTGGTTCTGCTTTAATCGCAGTTAAAGGACTATACGATTTAGGAGCCGCCTATTTTGAAAATAGGAAAGCGCAAGACGCACTCAACACATCAATTGAAGAAGGCCAAAAAGTCAGACTTGCTGCTTCCAAAGAATTGTTAAAAATTGCCGACGACACCGGCATTTATTATGACACATTAAAAGAGGCGATTGCGGCACAGGAATCTGGCAACCTTGTATTGGATGAATCAACCAATAAATGGGTGTATCACGCAGAGGGCGTTGAAAAATCAAAAGAAGCGTTAAAACAAGCGAACAGTGAACTGGCTGAAACTCAGGCTGCAGCACTAAAAGCAATTGATGCGATAGGAAGTACTTCAAAAGAATGGATTAAAAACGAAGGCTCAGTTGAAAAAGCCAGAGAAGCATTAAACAAACATATTGAAGCGTTAGAAAAAGATATGCCAGTTGGCGCTCAGCGTGCGATTGACGAACTGCGACGTTTACGCGGTGAAATGGACAAACAAATTGAAAAAAATACCGAACTGGAAGAAGCCTATAAACTGCTAGGGATTGAATCACCAGCTGCCCTGAAAAAAACATCAGATGCTGCAGCTGATGCGTTCAAAAAAGTCACTGAAGATACAACCGCAAGCAAAGAGAAAATATCTGAAGCATTTGAGAAAATGGTTGAATCAGCGCAAAAATATGCGGATGCAACCGGAACTACTCTACCACCAACGATACATGCGACAGCAGCAGCCAATGGGTTAACAAGTGAGTTAAATGAGCTGATTAAAAAACATAAGGAAGCGTCTGACGCAACCGATGACCTGGGCAAGTCTAACAAAGACGCCAAAAAGCCAGTTGATGACTTGACTGATGCGCTGCAAAAACAATTGGATGTACAAACAAAACTCAACAACGAACGCAAAGACTACAACGCCGACAACAGCAGAAAAGACTTAACAGAGTCACGAACGTTGACAACCCAGGGCGCTGATTATTCACAAATGGATAACCATTCACTGCGTCAAAAGCTCGCTGAATTTAACCGCGGCGCAACAGAAAACTCATTTCCGCATATGAAAGAGTATTACGCCACAGAGGCAGATAAAATTCGTAAGCAAATCGATGAGAATACACAAAAATTTATCGATGAAGGTTTGGCCGCTAAACAAAAGAGCAACAGCCAAAAAAATGCATCATCGCCAAATACGAGCAGTTCTGTACCTAGTTCAAATTCGGTATCTGTACCCAGTGTAATTCAAGCCCCAGCAAGAGATTCACAAGCGCTATATGCAAACACTGAAGCATTAAACAAACTCACGTTTGCAGTCGATTCGCTCAACTTCACAATCCAGGGCGCAAGCCAGGAAAGTGATTTTTTAAGTCAGCTAGAAGACATTGAGAGAACATCATGATCATAGTTGATAACACAATTCAGCTACCAGAATTTATTTGGCAAAACCGCTTTGGTTATAGCCCGGTAAGCGCCGCAAACACATTTTCAACCGCAGGCGCTTTATTGATTGAGCAGTCAACCGTATTAGCTGGCCGCCCGATAGTTTTAGTCAGTGATTTTGAGTCATTCGCGTTATTTACCCAGCTTGAGAACCACGCTGCGGCTAATGTAGATACTGAATTTACATTAACTATCAACGGCACTGACTACACAGTGAAATGGGATTTTTCACAGCAAGCCATCAGCGGTATACCGCTGCAGGGCTATGCCGATTCGGATCCTGATTACATGACCAACATCGAATTAAGATTTATTGAGGTTTAACCCATGACAATTACACGCTCAGATATAAAGCTGGCCAAGTCACAAAAAATGACAGATGAAACCGATGCTGGTGGATTCCGCACCAGCAACATAGTCGAAGACGGCAAACTCAATGAAATATTTGATAACGTGGGTACCATCGATCATTCAGACGGTAACGTTAGTTTACGCAAAGTATTTGCAACCGTTGATACTGCCAACACCACAACATACGGCAATGCTCATATCATTATTGCCAAACCACCTGAAGATAGCCGGGTTAGTGTAATGGCATTTGTTGGCAGCAATGAAGCCGAACAAAATGCAGATGCAAAAGAACGCGTCGCCGGGTATGCCGGTAAAACCATCGTGATTACAGATTCACAAATACTGGGCGAGCAGTTTGCTGATGCAGAGGCGCTGTATTTAACAACAGGCTACGATTTCGAGGTAGACAAAGTTTACTACATCGGCATTGAATACAGTCAGCCGGAAGACGAAGGTTTAAAAAAAGGTGGCCAATATTTTAAAGTCACCAAAATTACAAACTATGGTACATACCAGCAAGTAGAAATTGACCCACCACTTAATCGCAACTACCCCAAAACAGCCAGCGTATATGACCCGGCCGAAGGTGGTTATGTCGATATACAGCCAACGGTTTTAAGACAGACATCAGAGCTGGTTGATAATGCACAGTACGCTGGCGTGACAATTTTAGCTGAAGACATCACTGCGGGTGACGATGTTATTACTGTGAATGAAACCGAGACTCAACTGGTGCCGTTTATAAAGGGCGTATTCGTTGAAGATTCACAAGTTAGCGTTGAAGCATCGGATGCGTACAAACCATTAAATGATGACGGCTCGGGCAAAGTTAGAACCGTCAGCGTTGTTGAAACTGCATTTTCGACGACGAAAAATGTCACCGTTGAAATAACCGATGTACCCAACGTCGGCAGTATTACCGCCATTGCAAAATGGACTGAAACCAGTGTGACCCATGCTGGGTTATCAAATTTTACAAGAATCTTAAGAGTCAATGAAGAAGGCACAATTTTCGGTAGCGTTAGTTATGTAAATGGTCAACTAAAAGCAATTTTTAGTCAAAATGTACCAACGGGTGCCAAGGTTACATTTAACTATATCAGCCAAAATGCGTACCCGCCTGCGACCACGGATGATGTCGACGTGGATGGCAACGACCCAAATTTATACACATACACATTACCAGCCGATACGGCAATTGTTGAATCCAGCTTGCTATATGAACAAGTGACAGCGCAAACCAGCTCATCTAAAACAATTGATCGCATTTATGACAAAGACGGTCAAATACTCAAAAAATCGACAGTGCAAAATTTTGGAACTTTTATGAGCCAAAATACAACGCTAACCGATGTGGGTACTATTAATTATGAATCGGGCGAAATCCGCTGGACAGAATCAAATACAAACCTACCACTTGAGCTGTTCAACAATATGTACCTTAAAAACTTGCTCGCTGAGACCAGTGAAACGGTTTTTAATATCACTGTTGAAGACTTCAAAGTTGATAGTCTGAACATTAAAGCTAAAACCCCAGCGGATGTTGATGTTTCATTATCAGCCGATGAAAACGGCGATATTACCGGAACCGGCGGCAGTGGTACTGTGGTTGATGGTGTCGTTTCTATTACATTTGATGCGCCTGTACTGCAGGAGTCTATTGAATACGATTTTGTTTATTACCGTGATACCGCAGTGCCTGAAGAATTGACAGGTATCGACCCGGTTCGCTTACCACGGGACGGCCGGGTACCGTTTATCAGACAATTCAGCACAATCGTTATTCACAATACCCAAGAACAAGCAGTAACGACTCCGGCCATTAACGACACTATTGATTTAGGCCGTATTAACGTGGGCTGGGTTGATATTGTCGATGCCGATGGTATTAGCCTTTATACATCGGACGACCAGCATTATTCATTAGACCAAGAAACCGGCATAGTTACCGTCAATACAGACTGGCCAAATGAGGGCTTTACCGCGCCTTTTACAGCATTCGATATGATTGAAGAAACAGTGCTGGTCAGCGGTGTGCAAAGCAACCGGGTTTATACCGCGCTGCCGATAACTCGTGACTATACAGCCGGTGAAACATACGTTAGCTCAATGTTGAAACTACAGGATTTATTTGCCCAGGTTAAAAATGTATTCGACCAGTCAGTCTGGCAGGATAACTGGTCAAACGATGTGACAGGCGATGTTAGCGATGCTGGCTTTGACGATATTAACAATCCAATTACAGTGACAAACCGAGGCGCAATCACAGAGCGCTGGCGCATCGAATATTTAGACGGCGAAAATTTCAGACTCTACGGAGAGCAATTAGGTTTGGTGGCAACCGGCAATAACACTGTCGATTTTAGCCCAGTCAATCCGCAAACCAGCTTACCGTATTTCACCATTCCGGCAGCAGGTTGGTCTGGCGGTTGGAGCATCGGCAATATTCTGCGATTCAATACCGTGGGAGCCGCAAAACCAATTTGGTTTGTACGCTCAGTACTGCCGTCAATCGCATCCGTTGAACAAGACGATATCCGCGTGCAAATTCGCGGCAATATTACACAAGGTTAAGGGGTAAACATATGCCAACTTATTTAGGTGATGGTACCGAAGGTAATCCATATATTATTTCTACACCGGAAGAGTTTGCCGGGTTATGGGATGGTTCAGCTCAATTTGGCTTTTATGAGCTTGTTAATGACATCGATATGGATAGTATTGTTATATCAGGCACTTCCGCTGTTTGGACTTCTGCTGCAACAAAATTAGATTTAAAAGGCAAGACCGTATCCAATATTAAGTATAGTGGTGTTAGTGATCAAAGTTATTGCCTGGCTGAGATTTGCAACGGGACTCTAGACTTTACTGCTGGATCAAGTGGCGCGTTATTAGGTGGTATATCGTCAGGCGGGGACAATATATTTGTTAACGTAGTTTTATCGGGTAGTAATTCTGGAGGTGGTATTTTTGGCACGGCCCATACATATCTGGACTCATTTTTTAATTGTGTTTTTCTGGATGGTTCAGATATAAAATTTTCCGTTTCTTATACAAGGATATCCGCCGTTGATAGCTATTCAATTGGAAGTGCAGCTCAGCCCTATCGGTATGACTCTATTAACGTTGTTGCTGCAGTTGATCAATTCGATTCTGCAAACTTCCCGTTGTTAACAGACCCCGATTGGGAATTCGGAAACTCTTTGCCCCCTCGCAGAGCCTTTCAATCATATCAAGGGCTTCCAATCACTCGGGTTGTCGGTAAAACATTGGTCGATGGTGTTGCTAAACAGCGCAGCGTCGTGGCATTAAGCGAAAAATCCCATAGCCGAATTGCTAAAACCGAATCCAGCGCATTAACGGGTGAATTTAATATACCCACATCACCATTCACATCTGGCATTATGATTATCGCATTTGATGAATTCGGAGATGAATTTAAAACAAACTTTGAGTATCAGGTGGGCGATATTGCACATATTACCCCATCAAACGGCTACCGATACATCTGCACAACTGCGGGTACCAGTGCAGCAACAGTCCCGAGTTCGTACCCAACCAGCTCTGATTTAACCTTTGGCACTGCTGTGTTTACGCCACAGATTATAGACGCCCCGAGCGTTATCACTAATGTTCAAGCGGAGAGTATTGTATGACAACAAGAATTGCAGGCGTTGTAAAACTCAATAATTTACCAGCAAAGCGTGTGGTTACGGCACTTAGCATTGATGGCTCGCTCGTCGCAACGGGTTTTAGTGATGAATCAACCGGATTTTTTGATTTAGATACAACACCAGAGACCAAGGCATTAACGGTTATAGTGACTGATGATGCTGGTAGCGAATTTACTGAGAATACTGAATATGAACTGGATGATATTGCGCATCCAATTAGCTATGCAGGCATTGCCTATAAATGTACAACGGCGGGTAATTCAGGTTCACCACTGCCAACCGAATGGCCATTGACCGGAACAGTTACTGTCGGTACTGCTGAATTTACCGCATTTAGCATTAACCAGCCACAAGTCTATAGCCCGGTTAAACCTCAAGTCGTTGAATAAAAGCGAGTAAAAATATGCGCAGATATACCTATAATCCAAATGCTGAAAATTTAGAGTTTAATGCCGATGTTAATGCGTTGGCTGTGATAGATGGTTGCATCGCATTTAATGGGCTAGGTGCGTTATATGACCGTGGTCGCTATATTCCAGATTCTGAAAATGTAATTTTAAACACAACAGAGCAAGCCAGTGATTCAGTTGTTACCAACCCAACGCTAAATGTAACAGGCAGCGGAATGGGCGCATTATATGTTTTATCTGGTTCAACAACTGAAGAAGACAATCCGATAGCAAACCGTACCATTATCGCGAACCAAATCACTAATGGATTAGCTAGGGTGGTTGGCCAGACCATCAGCGATGAAAGCGGCAATTTTTACATGGGGCTAGATACAACAAATAACAGCCCGGTTTTAGCAACTGCATATCAAGAGTTTGGTGCAGTTTGGCAAGCTGAAGTGAACTTAAATATAAATGACGTAATAAGGCCAACAGTAGCGAATGGTTTTGTTTATAGAGTGAAAATAGCTGGTATTACGGGGGCAGTAGAGCCCAACTGGCCAACTATTAACGCTACTGAATTCACAGACGGCACAGTAACATTTATTGCAGATGTTTATTATCAACCTGTTTCCCACACACCAATTGAACTGCAAACCAATGCGTTAATTGAGTTTACCCCAACTATTGAACAGCATGATAGCTGTCCAATTCCGGTAAAAATTGCGGATTATATTCCAATCGACGGTTGGCATTTAACGTGGGCAAATGATGAAGCTGAATTGTTTAATGCGGTTGCATTAAATTCAGAAGATCTAGCTAATTCATATACTGCTCATGAACATTCGAATGGTTATCGCGTAGCCGATGAAGGTGTAACAGCAAATCTTGGTCATGTAATGATTTATCGTGATATTGATTTTTTTGATGTGTCAGGTTTTTCCATTGCAGCTGACCAGCTACCTATGGAGTTACACTGGGAGCAAGTGACGTGGAGTACATCTTTAGATCAGGCGCGTGGTGTATTAATATTTATTGATGATTTTGAAACAGAAATTTCTAGAGTATACAGCAGCTATAGTGATTCTATTGATGCAATTTTGAGAACATTAGATGCAACGATCCCTGTTGGTACCAAAACAATTAGAGTCGGTTTTGAAACCTATGAAATGGATGGTAATGCGACGTTACGTTGCTATTTTAAAGATATAAATATAACCGTGTTGCCGTATGTTGTTTAATCTTACAAATTCAAACTATCAACCACCAATACCACTATTATTCAACTTTGGCGTTGGCGATGTGGTTATTATTGGCCCAGCAGATCCACCACCCAATACAATTGCCCCATTCATATTCAGCTATAAGCAAAATAAACGGATTGATGCAGATGTAAACATTGAATATTTGCAGCCAACTGAGCAAGTTAAACCCATTGTTCAGCCCGTTTGGCAGGACGTTCAGCCTGCTATTGTTCACTTAGATGCGGATTTTTTACATATTGAGCAAACCAACTCAAGTCGAGTGGAAATGCAGTGGAGTCATAAACCGGATGATGCAACAGACTTAACTGCGAGCTATATAGAGGCTGATGCATTGGTTAATGGGCTGGTTGCACTGTTTAATCATACTGAAATTATCGCAGCTGATTTACGCACTGGATACGAGCAGCCGCACAAGTTTGAAACCGAATTAAAAACCCGGTACCAAGACTTAAAAGCTGAGAGTATTCATTATTCAGCCCGTTATGATCATGTTGAACAAATCACAGATGACATCATAGTTGCATGGGGGCCGGTACCATACTTTCACATTTGCCACTTTGAATATATCCCGCCCCAGCCAAACAAAGTTAAATTCAATTTTTGGGATAATTCGCTGCCATCGTTAACGTTCAATTTTGACGGTCAACAAAATAAAAAGGTTTGTGCCACTGGCGGCAGTTATTTCGTGCCAAATACATCAGCGCCAACCATTGATAAGCCGGTTATCACAACCGTATACAGACGGAGGTCATACACAGTGATCCACTCATTAAAATGCTATCGAGATTCAGACAATGTTCAGGTGCATATCACCTCGTTTAATATGAATACCAGCCGTGACCAATGGGGTTTTTCATTCGCTATGCAATGCGCCAGCAAAGGCGAAGCCGACAAACTGGCCCATGTTTCAGGTGAACCGGTTGATGTGCGCATTGAACTCAATGGCCATATCATTCGAGGTGTTGCTGAAAACATCAGCAGGACAAAAGCATTTGGCAGTAATAAATACAGCGTGTCTGGTCGCTCAATAGCAGCAAGAATGGCAGAGCCGTTTGAAAGCCCTGAAGCGTATGCCAACAGCAGCGCAAGGAATGCAACTCAAGTCATCAATGATTTACTGACAGGCACCGGCTGGACATACACATTCGATTTAATTGATTGGTTAATCCCAGCTGGTGCATTAAACCTGCAATCAGCAACGACCATGGACGTTATTAGCACAATCGCCAAAGCGGCAGGTGGCATTGTGATTGCACATACCGATGTAAAAGACATACAACTTTTACCACGCAATAAAGCACCGTTTTGGACGCTAAGCGAAGCAATTGAAGACCATCAACTAATTGATTCAGTAATATTAAGCCAGAACGACAATCCGGCTAATACACCTTTATATAACGCAGTGTTTGTTCGTGGTGAGCAGCTTGGCGTATCCACAAAAATTAAGCGCGAAAATACATTAGGTGACAAGTTAGCCGCAGATGTGGTTGACCCATTAATTACTCACATTGACGTTGCTCGCCAGCGCGGCACGGCTGAACTCGCTGAGGCTGGCAAAGGCGCAACGTTCAATTATACAACCACGGTTATGGACGGTTTACCCATCATTAAGCCGGGTGCATTAATCGCAGTCGATGAATCAGCAGATCAATATAAAGTAGTATGCGACAGCACCAGCGTATCCGCTCAAGTTAACCCGCGCGGTGTATTAACAGTGCGTCAGTCAATCACAGGGTACAGAAGCTATGAGCAATAAGTTACAGCGCTTATCCGCACTGGTCGGCAATCAACAAAGCAAAACTGTTGCACAAGTCACCGTGGTAAATGCAGACGGTACCTGCAAAGTACAACTGAACAGCGGCGCGCAAATTATCGTTTTCGGATCAGGTTATGCAGTATCAGACAAGGTCTATATTGAAGCAGGCAGAATCATAGCTCAAGCAGCTGATCTGCCATTTACTGAGATAGAGATATGAACATTGATTATGAGTTTGAAGAGATTGGCCACTTTGTTCGATTTAACCTAGACAGTGATACATTCAATGGCAGTCTATTAGTCCAGTACGGCATCTATAACGATGCAACAATCAAAGGCTTATCATGCCAAGGCTTAACAATCAGCTCACTACGCCCATTAATCAAATTCTTAGCACAACGCGGCATCAAAACAATCCACTACGAACGCCGAAAGAACGGCAAGACAATCAAAAAATCACAATCGATAGAGTTTTTTATTAAACGGTTTTCTACTGAGGTGGGATAGTTCTACTATTTTAAATTGTGTTTAATATCGTTAAATTGTGATTTTTCGCAGTTATCGTGCAAAACTTAAATATTTTTCGCGCGCGGCATCAGGTTTTCATCAATTTGCCCAGCAGCGCAGAAATATCCGGTTCATGTAATACCAGCATCACAGACTGCAAATCGGATAAGGCATTTAAACCTGAGAGAATAGATTGATTGCCGGAGCCTGGGATTAGCCAGTCCACGGTTTGTGGCGTCGGATAATCCCGTAAACATTTCACCAGCTCAGTGGCGGTTTGCAATGCTCTGGGATAAGGGCTGGTTAACAAGGTATCCGGTTTTATTTGATTACGCTGGCAAAAAAACGCTACACGTTTACATTGCTCAAACCCCTTTTCAATCAGTTTTCGTGAAAAGTCACTGTCGGTTGTACCAAATGGTTGTGCAGTCGCATGCCTCAATAAAGTTACTTGCATTTAATTAACCCCGGTTGCCCGCTTTATTCGTTTTATAACTATAGTTGAGCAAATCGCCTTCTGTACAAAATGTAATCCTGCATGAAAATTGCTTTTAAACCATCAAAAATAAGGACTTTAGAATGAGATTATATATTTTTGTTTTACTCTGTATCGTTCAATTTAATCTGACTGCATCACCTATTCCGGATTTTCCGTTTGTCACCGTAACCGGTGAAAGTGACAAAGAAGTACGTCCGGATAAAGCAAAGTTGCGGCTATCTGTTACTGTATTTGAAAAAGAATCAGCACAAGCAGAGCTGTTGATGAATCAGACGACAACTAAGATACTCACTATTTTGTTGTCTAATCAGGTTGATGACAGTGAAATTACGGCACATGAAATCAGTAAAAGAACCAAACGGGCGAGAGAAAAAAATGGTTATCAGGAATTAGAAATATTAGGTTATGAGTTTTCTCGCTATTACGAAGTTAATTTATCTGACCTGAGCCATTATCAGGCTATTACCGAAGCGTTGCAGGCAACCGATAATATTGCACATATCGAAAGCAAGTTTGACTCTCATCAAAGAGAGCAAGTTGAATTAGAGTTGTTGTCCCTAGCTGCTCAAAATGCGCGAAATAAAGCAAAACAAATGGCGCAAGGCTTGGGGGTCAAACTTGGTTCTGTGTTTGCAGTCAATGATACGGGTTCTTTTGAATCATTTTTTGCAACCTTTGGATTACAGTCTGATAATAGCAAATATGCCGCTGCTATGATGCGTGATGGCAGTGGGCCTGCTTCCCGACTATTTGCGCCTAAATTTATCAAAATCTCAAAAAGCGTTAATGTGGTTTATAAACTTAAAACGGACTTATAAACTAATTGTGTATATACGGTCTGTCTGAACACCAATATTCCCGACTGAGCGTTTGGCGCTGGGCAACCTTTGCGGGGAATTCGCCTGAATGAGTTCAGGCGATATCTTATTTATTTTTTATTCGACAAATTCGACCTGATAATCGCCTAAACCTTGATAGCTGATTTGGGTGATTTGGTTAAATTCAAGTTCAACAATGCCACAAAAGGATCCTGTAATAATAGCCTGACCGGCTTTTAAATCCACACCCATTTCACGCATATAATTCACAAACCAGTAAACTGGCAAAATTGCGCCACCATTGGGGTGTTGACCGGAAAATGTTTGACTACTGCTGCTTTGAGTCAGCTTAATCTTGACCTCGTTGGCTGATTTTGCTTTGGTAAAATCAATTTCTGGGCCAATAAAAACCCCTTGATTAAATAAGCAGTCTGCTAAACGTTCATTAAAGCTGGGAGTCACCCCTTCAGCGTACCTGTCCTGCATTAGCTCTAACGCCATATGCGCACTTTCCAGTGCCTGTTCTATTTCAGCTTCGGTATAGGCCTGTTCGCGCGCTGGTAAGTCTTGCGCAAGAACAAAAGCAATTTCAGGTTCAACCCTTGCTCGCGCTTTATCTGCAATTAAGCGGCACTGAGAGTCTGAAAAATTGCCTTTATGAAAAATAGGTGCTGCAATCGCTTTATCTGAATCTGGTGGTAACAGGCACTTCCAGCCAACAAGGGGTTTAGATTTTTCCATTTCTCTATGAATCGCAAATGCATCACTTAAACATTGAGGGGATAACTCTGCTGATAATAAAGATTCTGCTGCATTTGCCGTTCTGCGGTTCAATAAAACCTGAGCTGCTTGTTTTGGGTTTGGCATTATAGTCTTCCGGTGATAATTGAATGAATAGTATAAATTATTAATTTAAATAATCACGGGTTTAAGTTATCAGTGATTTTATTTTTGAGTTTATTGGGCTTTTAGTTTGCAAAACTGATGCATACCTGAGTTTTATAACGTCAGTATCCATCGCCATTATCAATCTGAGATGATTGATTCAGCGCCGCTCTCGAATGTCTGTGATGACCTGATTTGTTACCTTCCACTTACCTCCAATTTTACCAAGGACAAATGTAAATCCAATTTTTCTATTTGAAGTGCCAACAGAAGATCCGCGGTTACTTTCAGTTCTTCCGGTTACCACAACAGAACTTGCGCCTATGTATCTTCTGGATATTTCTCTGTAGGACTCAGCTTCATACTGAGCGATTTCAACATCAAATCCAACAAACAGTCGCTTCCCTAAAAATGTGTCTAATTCTTTTGCGCCCCTGATTGTGCGACCAAACGCATTTGTCCACTCAGCATCTTTCGCGTGCAGATTTGCAAAAGTCGCGGCATCGTGTTGAGACCAAGCAACCCACAGTGCATTCATTAATTCATCAATCGCTAGAGCCTGTTTATCTTTGTGTTATTTTTGAGCAATAGGCGATTTTAATCATTAACAAAGCAGAATGAGTGCGGTTTAGTGGTTCTAAATAAACGAATTCTAATGAAGTTAAGGGTTAAAATAGCCATTGCCCTTCGGGCTGAGGCCAAAATTGTCTTATACGGCGTTAAAAATAATTCTTTTAGATGACTAAATTTCGTTATTTTTGCCTTGTCTAAGACAATTTTTTCTCTCAGCTCAAATTATAAACAAAGATAAACAGGCTCTAATTTATCTGATGCAACCGCCGGAGCACCAAATACCTTGTGATCTTTTTCCGGATAATATTCAGCATGGCCCGCTAATGAAGTAGTCAGACAGATTACAAATAGTAATTTTTTCAGCATTAAAGGCTCTCCTTTGCTAATAGGTTGTTTGAGTATAACGAGATTTTAGAAAAACATCGTCCTTAAAATATTATCGTGCGCTAGTTGATAAGGTCACCTCTTCTATGGGGAAACCTATCAAGATTTTATGTACAAAGGTTGTTTCTGCTTGTTTGTCCCGCGGTTTATTTCATAGTGTAAACTTGCGACTTTGTTTGAATATTAACCTGAAATTTAACAAATTGTGTAATTTACTTTTCATATGATGCGACTGGGATTAAACTGACCACTTAGTAAAACAACATTGTTTAATTGTTTTGTATCAACCATACATTAGCTCCCGGTTATTATGACAGCCATTATCCTCAAGCATATCTCAAAAAACTATTCAACCAATGTCCCAGTTTTGAAGGATATCAATTTATCGATTGAATCCGGTGAACTGATTGTTTTTATTGGCTCTTCCGGATGTGGTAAATCGACCCTACTGCGCATTATTTCAGGGTTAGATACGCCGTCAGGCGGTGAAATCTGGTTTGATCAGGATTTAATGAATCAGGTCGCGCCGGGGCAACGACAGGTGGGTATGGTGTTTCAGTCATATGCTTTATATCCGCATATGACAGTTAAAGAAAATTTGTCGTTTGGCCTCAAGCAAAAAAAACTTGGCAAGCAGGAAATTGAAGCCAGCGTGCAGCAGGTCGCCCAGACACTTGAAATTGAAGCCTTGTTAAATTTGAAACCTGAAGCGCTCTCCGGTGGTCAGCAGCAAAGAGTTGCAATAGGGCGTTGTATCGTGCAAACCCCCAGGTTATTTTTATTTGATGAGCCGCTTTCAAATTTAGATACCGAGCTCAGAGTGAAAACACGTCGAGAAATAAGGCGTCTGCACCAAACGCTCAAGGCGACTATGATTTATGTGACTCATGATCAGGTTGAGGCGATGACACTCGCCGACAAAATAGCGGTTTTTGCGCCTTTATCCGAGCATAATCAGATTAATTTACAGCAATTTGGTACTCCGTTAACGCTTTACAATCAACCCGCTAATAAATTTGTAGCCGGCTTTTTGGGCACGCCCAAAATAAACTTTATTGCTGCAACTGTCATACAGTGCAATGACGTATCATTTGATATTGAACTGGCTAATGGTATGCGGATGACGTTTGAGATCAATAAAAATGTAAATACTGAGGCAATTTTCTTGGGCCAGAAAGTCGATTTAGCGATACGTCCTGAGCACTTTCGTTTGCTGGCCGGTCAGGGGGATATGAATCTGATTGTTGAATATGATTCATGCGAGCAACTGGGCGCTGAAACGCTGATGTATTTTACCTTTGGTCAAGACGCCATTGCGGCAAAATTTGCACAGCAAACGTCGATTTCTCAAACCGCAGAAAGCAAAACAAATCTTTATTTTAATTTAGCAAATTGTTTTGTATTTGATCATGAATCCGGTAACCGTCTGGTATAAAGGCATATACTTATCTTTTAAATTTTTACGTGCTGAAACAGCATTTCTATATATTTTTAACTTGCATTTAAAGACAACGTTGTTATAGTTGATTTAATTGGATTATAAACCTATGCATATTGGAATGCGGGTAAATTAATTAAGAGATAAATTATGTCTAAATTATTATTATGGTCAGTCACAGTTGCTGTGGCTGGTTTTTTATTTGGCTTTGATACTGCGGTGATCTCAGGTGCAGAGCAAAAAATTCAAAACTTATGGCAACTGACCCCGTTTGAACATGGTACTTTCATTGTTTCATCTGCGCTGTGGGGCACTGTACTTGGGGCGTTAACCGGGAGCATCCCCTGTGACCGGCTCGGGCGAAAAACGACGCTGATAGTCATAGGTATTTTATATGCCGTATCTGCGCTGGGTTCTGCAATTGCAACGGATGAATATATGTTTGCCTTGCTGCGCTTTATTGGCGGTGTGGGTGTGGGTATTTCGTCTATTGCGGTACCTGCCTATATTTCCGAGGTTGCCCCGGCAAAACACAGAGGCCGATTGGTTGCGCTTTATCAGTTTCAGATTGTATTTGGTATATTGATCGCGTTTGTCTCTAATTATTTTATTTCTGGTTTTGCCGACTGGGACTGGCGATTAATGTTAGGTATTGAAACCCTGCCAGCAGTTGTTTATTTGCTCATGGTACTTAAAGTGCCGGAAAGCCCGCGTTGGTTAATTTTACATAAAGATGATGTTCAGACCAGCCGTAAAATTTTATTAGAAATTGGTGAAGAGAATATTGATCAGGTGATTGCTGAAATTAAAGAGAGCAAAACCTCACCCGCTGATATTGCACAAACCAAAAAGGTGCTGGAGTCGGTTGAACAGCATAATGTTGAACACGAAGTTCAGGATATCATTGAAGAAAAACAAGAAAACGCGCATAGTAGTTTGTTCAGCAAAAAATATTCATTCCCGATTATGCTGGCATTTTTGTTAGCCTTTTTTAACCAGTTATCAGGCATTAATTTTATTTTGTATTATGCGCCTCGTGTATTTGAAATGGCCGGGCTTGATGCCAGTGCTTCTTTATTGTCAAGTACAGGAATTGGCCTGACAAACCTAATATTTACCATGGCAGGTTTGTATTTGATTGATATGGCCGGGCGTAAAACCCTGATGTTAATTGGCTCGGTGGGGTATATTATTTCTTTGGGCATTGTTGCTTGGGCTTTTGCCGGTGGTCATGGCGGTGCCATCGTTGTCGCTGCTATTTTTGCGTTTATTGCGTCACACGCTATCGGTCAAGGCGCGGTTATTTGGGTATTTATTGCTGAAATTTTCCCTAATTCGGTACGTGCCAAAGGGCAGGCACTTGGCTCGGGTACACACTGGGTGTTTGCCGCTTTAATCAGTTTATTAATGCCAATTGCACTGAGCGCATTTAGCGCCAGCAGTATATTTGTCTTTTTTGCCGGTATGATGGTATTACAGCTTGTGTATGTGTTGTTTTTAATGCCGGAAACCAAAGGCCGAAGTTTGGAAGATATCGCCCACGAATATAAATAACCCAAACCCTCACAGGTATTGAAACTAAAAGGCCCGCTTATTTTATAAATAAGCGGGCCTTTTGCTGACTAAGCATTAAAAATTCGGGTAATGCGAAGTGTTAAGCTGCTTTACAGCTTAACTTTACGGCTAATGTTTCAATTTATGCCGATTGTTACTGACAAATACCTGAACTGGCGTTTGTATCTAAAGGTAAACCGCCGGTGACATCACTGACACAAAAGCCAACCGTTACATTTCCGCCTTGCGCAGAAGCTGTCACTAAGTGAGCGATGCCATTTGAATCTGTGATGGCAGAAGCCGCTTCGTTCCAGCTACCTGAAAAGTTACCTTGTACACTAACGCCTTCTATAGGGTTACCTAAATCATCTAATACTGTAACTGCGGCAGTGCCCAGTTTCTGGCCTTTGCCGGCGCTTTGTGTGCCGGTTGTAATACTTTGAATTAGACTGCTTGTGGCAGTCCCGCCTGAGTTTTCAGTCGGATTCACTGTACTTGTTACAGTATGGCTGGCACCGTCATCATCGGTAACGGTTAACGACACTGTATAACTGCCAGTTTGTATATAATTATGGCTTGCTACTGAGCCTGTTGCTGTATTTCCATCTCCAAAGTCCCAAGCATAGCTGACAATACTGCCATCGCTGTCAGAGCTGGCGGAACCATCAAAACCGCAACTTAAATCGTTACAGTTTGCACTTATGCTTGCGCTTGGCGGATTGTTTGAGCTACTCGTGTTTTCACCTAATATTTCAATATTATCAATAATGTAAGTATCATCAGAGAAGTTATTTGGGTCGATCAAAAACAAGATACTATCAACGCTGTTATCTGAAGTGCCACCATCCATACGTTCAACCAGTGAAAAATCCAGAGTTTGCCAGCCATTGGCGTTATCAATAAATGCATTAAATTTACTGTGTCGGCCAACCGGGAAATTATCCGGCGTCGCAGTTGTGCTGTCTTCTAGCTGAATAATAATTTCTTTGCCAACTAAAGTCGGATCTGTGTTATTTATTTCAAGCTGAAATGCTTTATCACCTAGGATAAACGGATTAACATCCGGTATTGCTGAAGTGCTTGCCGAAATTACATCCCACTGACTTGCACCATCGCGAGTATAAGTTAATACGCCATTGGCCACTGAATAGCTGCCGTTGGTAAAAGTCACCGCCATATTGCTGGTGCCATTATAATCTTCCAGTACGGTTTCAGTTGTCAGATTTTTACCAACATAAATATGGGTTTCAACTTCGCAGCCTCCGGATATTGCTGTGAGCGTTTGCGTACTGTTTGCGCTGGCTTCATCCCAGGTAACGCTGATGGTATCGCCTGATCCTGAAATGCTGCCCCCGGTTACCGACCAACTTGTATCAGTACCCGGATTTACAACAGAATAGCTTTCTGTTGAACCTGGTTTAGGTAAATGGTTACCGCTTAAATTAGGCTGATTGCCACCAAATACCCGTACATAATCTACTTCAAGTGATTGCGGCAAAGCGCTGTCATCGACTGTTCCGCCCCAGGTTCCGCCCACGGCTAAATTAAAGATTAGATGGAAATTATTGCGCCCGTCAAATGGCCAATCTTGCGGGGCCACATCGGCAATTGTTTTAGTCGAATACAGCATATTGTCGACATACCAGCGAATTTCATCCTGTTCCCATTCAACGGCATAGGTATGGAAATCATCAGACCACTTACCCGGCTGCATTAAAATTGAGCCACCCTGATGAGCGTTATCCGGCCAAGGTTGACCGTAATGAATTGTGCCATAGGCCATATTGGCACTTTGACCTACCGATTCAAAAATATCAATTTCGCCACTCATAGGCCAAGCCTGAACCGGGTTGCTTGGTAACATCCAGAAAGCAGGCCACATCCCCTGACCAGATGGAATTTTCATTCGTGCTTCAAATCGGCCAAAAGTCCATTCGCCACTGGCTGGCATATTGGCACTTCTGATTCGGCCTGAAGTATATAAGGTTGATTTTATGCGTTCTTTTCGGGCTTCTATCGTCATAATCCCGTTTGCCAGCGTAATATTCTCCGGTTGATAGTTTTGCAATTCACTGTTGCCCCAGCCGCACATGCCTGCGCCCTGATCGCATCCATCACCGGTCTGAATTTCCCAAGCGCTGGTATCCAACGATGCTTGAGTAAAGTCATCTTGCCATACCAGAGGCTGGCATTGCTGAGCGATTACTGATTGGGTGAACATGCCCAGAGAAGTGGCGGCTGCCAAGCATGAGTATTTAAAAATGTTTCCTGTTTTAGCGATTGAGTTCATAACCTTTTGCCTCGAAAAAAGGTGCGCCGGAGCGTTTGCCCGGCGGCACTTAGGTTTATTTTTATTAGCTGCGTTTTACGCTAATTGTTATAATTTTGAGCGAAAGCTCGCTGCGTAAGTTACTTTTTTGTAACAAGTGTGACAACCGGGCGGGCGGGTAAATGCGGCAAGAGGCGGGAATTTGCAGCTATATGCGATGAAGCGAGCTTTTTGTAAGTTAAAGCGGGCAACTTGGGTTTTTCTTTGAAGTCCATTTTTTAAGACCAGGCAAATTTATTCTATTTACAGACTACAATCTTTTTAACTGTTTATATTTTAACCTCATCACTGTTATCAGGCCCCAGGCAAATGCTACGTAAACATGCAAAGGACATGATAATTTTTTTAAAACAGGAGGATCTTATGGAAATCAAAGACCTAATCAAGTTTGAGCCTGTCGATATTACCCATATCATTATTACAATTACGCTGGTGGTCATAGTGATTTTTGCGTTTAAAAGCCAGCTCAATGCTTTTTTCGAAACGCTTCAGGACAGGCCGATTACCGTCAAAATGTCCGGCTCAGAAACGACAATAGAGCTGGATGCACCGGTAAAACCCGAATTAATCGCACAATCGGTTGCTAATCCACAAGGCAGTCAGACTGAATTGGATGACTGGGAGCAGACGGTCCAGTATGTTAATACGATTGATGGGTTTCAAAAATTAGGATTTAACGATTTATATCAGAAACTGGCGGCTTTGGGTGAAGGCGAATGGGCGGTGATTAATTATTTGGTAGATGATCCCACTAAGCGTTATTTTAATGATGAAGCCATGCTGAAATATTTATCAATTGCTTCTGACAAAATCCGATATCTGGCGTTTTACAAAAATAGCCAGTTTGTGGCTGCTATTTCAATTGAAAACGTGATATCCGGTTTGGCTGCCAAACGTTATGAATTTAGCCAGTTCGGGGACAAGATTAAAAATGGCCAGTGGCGTAATTTTCCTTTTTTGATTACCAGAGAAAAAAGCTTTGAGGCCACACCAACCGTCAAGCAACTTCATAACCAGCTAATCGCAACTAAATTAATGGAAATCCCGCTATTAGAAAATAATAAGCTGATTGGCTTTTTAAATTATAAGTCGATTTCAGATGAGCTTTATACTCAGGTTTCTAAAGGTTAACCAACTGGCACAATACAATTCGTTAGAGAATGCATTGTATTTAACGGTTACCCGGGCCTTTCATGACACCTCTCAAGACGTCTTGACTGGATTTTGATCATAAAATCTGAAAAAGAGGTGCCGCTTGTTCGCATTTATGGCTCATATAATTATCTATTGAGTCAAATTTGTGAGTTTTAACATGCGAAAACAGACTTTATGGCTAAAACGTGCCACAAAGATGATTGCATACGTTTTAGTTTGTTTGCCTTATTTTGTTGTAACGGCTTTTGCGCAAGATTTTTATCTGGAATCTCCGGATAAACAAGTGTCTACCCGGGTGGATGTCAGTTCAGATGGTATTTATTATCAACTGAGTTACAAAAATAAAAGTGTTATCAATCCGTCCAGACTTGGTTTCAGAATAAAAGATCAGCCTGCCTTGGCAGGCGGGTTTATGGTGACGGATGCACAATCAAGCGAATATCAGCAAAGCTGGCAACCGCTCTGGGGTGAGCAGCAGGAGATAAATAATCAATACAATCAATTAGTCCTATATCTGACAGAAACACAAGGGTTAAAGCGTCAGCTCACGATTTATTTTCGCTTGTTTGATGATGGGCTAGGATTCAGATATGAATTTCCGCGGCAGGATAACTTAACCGAATTTGCAATTACTGAAGAGTTAACCGAATTTGCGATGGCAGATAATTTTCAGTCCTGGTGGATACCGGCGTATCGCGATCAAAGGTATGAATATCAGTATCTAAAATCTGCTCTGAGCTCTGTTGATGTCGCTCACACTCCTTTGCTAATGGAGAATGATGAACTGGCCGTAGCGATTCATGAAGCCGCACTGATTGACTATGCATCAATGACCTTACGCATGATAACGGATAATCACAAAACTTTGGTTGCCGATCTGGTGCCTTGGGCGGACGGCACAAAAGTATATACTCAAGCGCCCATGAAAACCCCGTGGCGAACGATTCAGATTGCAGATAAAGCGGTCGAGCTGATCAATTCAAATTTAATTTTAAACCTGAATGAACCTGCTGAACTCACTGCAAAACCCGATTGGATCAAGCCTGGAAAATATATGGGCATTTGGTGGGAAATGCATATTGGTGAAAAGTCATGGAGTCCGGGAAAGTCTCAAGGTGCAACTACTAAAAGAGCAATGGAATACATAGATTTTGCTGCTCAGCATGATATAGACGGTGTTTTGGTTGAGGGTTGGAACAGAGGCTGGGAAGGAGAGTGGTGGCAGCGAAAACCCACCTTTATATTCGATCAGCCAGTGGCGGGCTTTGATATTAAAGCGGTTTCGGATTATGCCAAAGCGAAAGGGGTTGAAATTATCGGCCATCATGAAACTGCAGCAGGTATCCAACATTATGAAGCGCAGATGGATGATGCTTTTGCTTATTACCAAAAGCTGGGCATTCATTCGGTCAAAATGGGTTATGTCGGCACCCGGCTGGATGGTAATGAATGGCATCACGGGCAATTTATGGTACGCCACTTTCAGAAAGTTGTGGAAACAGCCGCTAAATATCAGGTGATGGTAAATGCTCATGAAACAATTAAAGATACTGGGTTGCGCCGGACTTATCCGAACCTGATGACACGTGAATGTGTGCGTGGAATGGAATATAACGGTGGCAGTCCGGACAGAGGGAATTTACCGAATCATACTGTCATTATTCCGTTTACCCGCGGATTGGCGGGGCCAACTGATTTTACACCCGGGATATTTAATTTTGATTATCAGAAAAACCGGCCAAATAACCGGGTGCCGACGACGCTGGCAAAACAACTCGCTTTATATGTCACGCTTTATAGCCCGCTGCAAATGGCGGCTGATTTACCGGAAAATTATATGAATCAGCCTGCATTTCAGTTTATTGATGATGTGCCTGCTGATTGGGCAAAAAGTATCGCACTGGACGGCGCAGTGGGTGAATATTTAGTGGTCGCCAGACAGGATAAAAGCAGCGATGACTGGTATTTAGGCGCTATCAGTAATGAAAAGCAAAGAGATGTGAATGTTGAACTTAACTTTTTACCTAAAGGAAAAACATTTAAGGCGGTCATTTATCGGGATGCGAAAAAAACGCACTGGAAAACAAATCCTGAAGCTATCGAGATAATAACCCAAAGGGTTCAGTCGGATGATTTACTTAAATTAACACTCAAGCCGGGTGGTGGTGCCGCTATTCGCTTCGTCGCGCTCTAACTCATTCAACTAATTATTTACTTGAGTGAATTAAGGGCAGATTTTATGTATATCTGCCTTTACATTCTATACTTTTGCTAAGTTTGATTTATCGCTTGCGGTTGGGGTATTGATTAAGCCATTGCGTATATTCGGTTTCTCTCTTTTGTTAGTGGCTGCGTTTAAGCTGGTGGCTGCGGATGCTCTGTCAAAGTCGCTCGACGAACTCTTAATCCGGCTAAGCCAGAATAAAAATGTACAGCTGGTTTATGAATCTCGTTTAACTCATAACCTGCGCATGAGTGAAGTTGAATTTAACCGGATTCTCAAAGCTCAAAATCCAATTATCCGCCTAACTGAATTATTGTCATCCTATGACTTAACGCTCAAAAATTTAAATGCACAAACTTTCATTATCATCCCGCGTGAAATTCCGATGACTGAGCCATCTCAAACTTCAGTGACACCGGATATGTCAAACCGTCAGGCAGATAATAGAATGGAAACCATAGTGGTCACCGGAATTAATCTGAACAACCATTTTTCACTGTTTCAAACCGCGTATCCGGTCAGTCTGCTCAGCCGGGACTATTTAGATAAAAATAATTATTTGTCTGTAGCGGATGCACTGACAGAAGTGCCGGGCTTGTATATAGAAAATTCAGCCGGTGTGTTGGGCAATAATGTATATAGCCGGGGATTGCCCAACGACAACTTCCGGTATGTAAGAATGCTGGAAGACGGATTACCAACATTTGAAGAAGGCGCAGGTGCATTTACAAATGCAGATATATTCAGCCGGCTGGATACCGGTATTGCAAATATTGAAGTGGTGCGTGGTGGCTCCGCTGCCGTTGTGACTTCAAATGCGCCCGGTAGTACAGTCAATATTGTCACTAAAAAAGGGACAGATAGGGCAGAAGGCGATATTAAATTAACGACTTCGGATTATGGCCTCAGGCGAGTCGATTTATTTGTTGCCGGACCGGTGAACGCCGGGCTGCGTTATCATTTTGGCGGATACTGGGCCGATCATACTGCGACACGAAAACTGCCTTTTGATTTACCCGGTGGCGGTCAACTCAGAGCCGGATTAACATACCTGATAGACGAGGGGCAAATTTACCTTGGCTATAAACTGATTGATGATCACAATATATTTTATTCGGCAGTGCCGATGCAAGATGCCAAGACGCCGCTGGAGCAGCTTAATCCAGCAGAATATAGCTTTTTATCAAAAGAGCTGACTGGCCTGACATTTTATGATGGTTCAGCAGATAAAAGCTTTTCACCTGAGCTCAGTCAGGGCGTTAAAACCAGAACAGATACGCTGACACTGCTTTATCAACAGGCGCTGTCAGCTAATCTCAAAATAATAAATAAAAGTCGTTGGATTAAGGGGGATATCCAGTTTACTTCGGGTTTTTCCGGCGGCAATGGATTTAATGATTTGTCGGACGAGCTGGATAAACTTAAACAAGTCAACAGTCAGATTGACGCATTGCGGTTTGAATATGTTTTCGGCCCAACTCAATTATTTGAACTCAATGAATTGCCTAACAAATTATTAATTGATTTTGGTTTATGGCAGAGTCGGATTGAACTGAATAATTTTATTAATGACTTTTCACTGGCTTACCGTTTTAACACAGGTGCTTTAACCGAGCATAAGCTGGCACTGGGTTATTATTACAGTGGGTATAAACAAAGCCAGCACTGGAACTGGCAGGCATTGGCTGTCAGTGCTGAAAATCGACCAAAATTGGTGGATATTATTGGAGTGAACAGTGACGGCGACAAAATCCTTAGCTATACAGACAAAGGGGTGTGGCGACACCATAGCAACTTGCAGCACTTTAACGATAAGGTAACGCATCAGGCAATTTATTTTGTCGATAATATTCAATTTAATCAAGACTGGCGATTTGATATCGGTTTCAGGCATCAGCAGGTGGATAAACAAGGCTTGATTGCACAAACCCGCTTAGAGGATTTAAGGCAGGATGAAAGATCAGACGCTTATGCACTGGCTCAAGTGAGTGTGTTTAACGGTGATTCCATACCCTATGAGTTCAGTACAGAGCAAAATGCTGCAACCATGGGGTTTAATTATCAGCATTCTGATCAAGTGTCTTTTTTCACACGCTACAGTTCAGCGTTCAGAGTGACTGGCGAGTTTGCGCAATGGTTTAACTGTTGTAATCCGGTCGAAAAAAATATTCGTTTAATTGAGTTCGGTGGTAAATATAAATCCAAACATACCGGCTTATTGCTGACTTTATTTTCCAATGAGTTTCCGGATATCGCGTTATCTAACCAAGTGGTGACAGATGACGGTGACGTGTCTATTGAAACTGCACAGGCTGCCTCTTCTGCTGAGGGAATAGAGTGGGAGTGGCTCTGGCAATCAGGGCGTCATTTTGATCTTAATATTACAGGCTTTTATCAGGATATTCGTTATGACAAGTTTTTAGTAGGTGATCATGATTTTTCCGGCAATCAGATTATTCGCCAGCCGAAACTTTCACTGAGTATTAGACCGACTTATTACTGGGGAGACGCCAATCATTCCGTTTATTTTTCCGCTCATTACATGGGGAAACGCTATCAGGATGCTGCCAACATGGTTGAGCTTGCTCAATATTCTGTGATCTCTGCTGGCGTTCAATACCATCTGACCGAGCAAATCCAAGTTAGGCTCAATATTTCAAATTTGACTAATGAATTAGGCTTAACGGAGGGAAATCCCCGCAGCAGTGTTATCTCAACTGAACCAGCGCCTTATTTTGTCGGCCGGGCGATTGACGGGCGCCATGCTCAACTGAGTATTAATTTTAATCTTTGGTAATTTTTCAAATTAGCGGTCCCGTTTATTCGTCAAAATCGTCTATATAAAAAGATAAACAAAAATTCACATGTCCTAATTCCGGAAAAGAGAAAATAAATTATGAGTGCATCTAGGTGGGCAAAGCAGATTTCTGACTTGTACCAGCACAATAGACAGAGCTTGCAAAAGTTTTTGCTGAGAAGAATCTCAGACAAAGATTTAGTACAGGATATGGCACAAGAATCATATTTACGTTTATTACGGATAGACAACTCAAAGCTGATAGATAACCCGCAAGCTTATTTATTTACGATCGCCCGGAATTTGTTAAACGAGCACTATACGAAAAAAAGATTTGATGGTGGCTCTTTAGACGATGAGGCAAGCTATTTAAAAGACAGTGAGGAAAGTTTGCAACTTGCACCCGAGCACGAAAGTGAAACCTTACACGTTCATTTATTAAAAGCCATTAGTGTGTTACCCAGGATTCAGCAGCAGGTTTTATTGATGCACAGAAGAGATGGTATGACGTACGACGAAATTGCATCACATATAGGTACAACAAAAGGCATGGTGAAAAAACACTTAAGCAAAGCCATTATCCAGTGTCAGGACTATTTGAGGAAGTATGGTTATGAATACTAATTTTGATGACAAGTATCCTGAAATTAGTGAGCAGGCTGCAAACTGGCTGATTGAATTATCAGACGCAGCTGAGCCTGATGAAAAGTTACGCCTGCAACAAAATAAAGCTTTTGTTGAGTGGTTAAAATTATCACCTATCCATATCAGAGAGTTTTTGAAGCTTTCGGCTATCTGGCAGGAGCTGGGTATGTTAACAAAAGTTCAATTTGAGCAAATCGAGCAAAGTATTAAAAAGCAAGATTCTAATATACTAGCATTCAATCAGGACACTATGGCTGAGTCTTCAGTCGGTGAGCAATTGCCGCCGAACACGAACAAAAAGCTAATTGCAAACTGGGTTAAACCCCTAATGGGGCTTGCGGCCAGTGTACTTTTAGCTGTATTGATATTTTTGCCTGAACACAATACGACCCAGCAGTATCAAGCGTTGGTCGGCGATCAAAAAACCGTTGAGCTGGCTGATAGCAGTCAGGTTAGGTTAAATACGGATACTTTAATTGATGTTGCTTTTAAACGTAATCAACGCCATGTTTATTTGCGCAGGGGAGAGGCATTATTTTCAGTGACTAAAGACCCGGATAAGCCTTTTATTGTTGATGTGGAGGATACCCGGGTTGAGGTGTTAGGCACTCGGTTTAACGTTAAAAAAGGTACGTATGATAACCCTGGTATTCAAATTTATGTAGTTGAAGGCGTGGTTAGCGTTAAAGCCTTATTGACCAATGAAGAAGTGATTATTCATAAAGGCCAGCAGGCTTTGGTGCCTGAAAACGGGTCAAATAACCTGGCTATTAACGTACAGCGTCTGGAATCGGATTTGGTAACCGCATGGACTCAGGGAAAAATCGTATTTGAAAATCAGCGGTTATCCGAAGTGGTTAACGAATTTAATCGCTATTCACACAGAGATCTTATTTTATTATCCGAAGAGTTGAAAAATATGACAGTGAGCGGCGTATTTAATGCCAGTGACAGTGATGGCTTGGTGGCTTACCTGGCACAAATTCGGGATGTTCAGGTTCAATTAGATGCCCGTGGTAATAAAACAATTCGCTTGTTGAGTGATTCGGTAAACACTCGCTAACGCCATTATTATATTGTTGATTCATGGTTTTAGGGCAGGTTTTGATCGATCGTTTAATATCTCCGGATCATCATTATCTGCCCGTTTTTCACTTCAGTTTATTTGCCAACAAACATCCGACCGGTTTAAAAAGTTTATTGAACAAAAATTTTTTATTTTTAATATTTAACTCAAAAAACACTAAAACCTTATAAATTACAGAGCACTAGCGAATATTTCGCTAAGCTGACTGCTACTCATAACTTAAATTTACTTTTTTTAAAAAAAAAGGTCCCGAATTTCTACTATATTAATCTAATTATGTTGATAGTTTTACATAATCTTAACGCTTAAACGATTAAGGTTTGATTTTGTTAACAAGAGGCATACACACGATGAAAAAATTTAATCCAAATTTATTAACAGCTGCATTCGCAGCTTCCGGTCTGATGGTTTTGCCTGGTTATGCGGCAGAAGAGGCTGAGCAGACTGAGGTGGCTGAAGTTATACAAGTTAAGGGTATCAGAGGCTCACTGATTCGAGCTCAGGCCACCAAAATGGACAATGACTCTATTGTAGAAGCCATTTCTGCTGAAGATATAGGTAAATTACCGGATTCATCTATCGCAGAATCACTGGCCAGATTACCTGGGTTGTCCGGTGAACGGGTCGGTGGTCGAACTTCTGGTATCTCAGTTCGCGGGTTTAAAGAAGATTTTACCGGCACCAGCTTAAACGGTCGTGAGCTTATCGGTATTGGTGATAACCGAGGGGTTGAGTATGACCTGTATCCGTCTGAAATTTTAACAGGTGCGACCATCTACAAAACTTCAGAAGCGAATTTAATGGTGCAGGGCATCGGCGGTACCGTGGATTTACAAACTGTTCGACCGCTTAATGCGTCTGAGACATTAACGATTAATGGCAGCATTGAAAGCAATGCGAATGACTCTGATAACCCGGAATTTGACAATAAAGGACACAGAATTTCTTTGTCGTTGGTTGAAAAATTTGCGGATGATACATTGGGTATTGCACTGGCCATCACCTCAGCAGAATCGCCTAATCATCAGCGTAAATATGGCGTTTGGGGCTATAGTGAAAATGATGATGGGCAAATCACACCGACAGGTATAGATACGCAGGCAATCAGTACTATTTTAAAACGTGATGCTTTTTCAGCGATTCTTCAGTGGCGTCCAACCGATAATCTGGACATAGTATTTGATGCGTTAAAAATCGATTATTCAGACTCAGGTGTATTACGTGGTTTTATTGAACCCTTTGCAGCGGCAAACGTGACCGGTTCGGGTGTTAACACATCGGGCACACAAATTAATTCCAACCCGGTTTTAAGAACGGATCCACTTAAAAAAGAAGGTGAGTTAGAAGTATTTGGCATCAATATGAAATACCAGTTAAATGAAGACTGGAACCTGACGTTTGATGCCGCCAACAGTTCGTCAACCAAGCATGATTTAAGAGGCGAATCTTATGCCGGTTTGGCACGCTCGGGTGCATTGAATTCGTCTGAATATGGTAGCCGAACGTTTGAAATGTCAGAAGATGGTGTGTTTTTTACCGGCTCGGATGGCTTAGAAGCTTTTTCTGATCCGGCATTATTGCAATTGGCTGGCCCTCAGGTATGGGGCGGTAGTTTAGCGAGCCTGGCCGATCAGTTTGAAACGGATGAATTGCAAGCGAACGGAAATCCATATGATTATTTAAATGCTCAGGATGGCTTTTTAAATTATGCCGATTTCTGGGAAGATTTGGTAACCATTAAAGTCGAAGCGCAAGGTTATATTAACTGGGGCATATTTAACCAGTTTACGGCAGGTGTTTATTATAGCGACAGAGAAAAAGAGAAAGAGAATAAAGGCTTTTTTGCAACGGCTACATCTTATCCTTTCTCTGAAGCTATTCCACAAGACTACTTATATAATGGGTTGGCAGATTTAACCTGGGCTGGTTTAGGCAAGGTCGTTGCTTACGATGGGTTTGCACCCTATTTTGATGGTACTTATACATTAAATGATGCCGGTTTGTTAGAGCCGGACCGACTGGGTGATACCTTTGTCGTTAATGAAGAAGTGACAACTGTTTATTCAAAACTGGATTTTGAGACCGACCTGAATGACTATTTTATTCGCGGTAATCTGGGTCTTCAGTATGTCTCGACAGAGCAGTCATCCAGTGGCTATATTGGTGTGGTTGGATCTAACTTTCAGGTATGTGATGCTGATGACAATGGTCAGGTTGATCAGGATTGTATTTCAAATGTTAGCGAAGATTACAGTCATGTCTTACCCAGCTTAAATGTAAGTATTGAATTGGGCGATGACAAATATATCAGGCTGGCAGCCAATAAAACCATTAGCCGGGCTCGAATCGATCAAATGAAAGCGTCTGGGTTTGTCAAATATGATCAAAATATTGATTTAATTACCATTCCGAATACGCAAGCCGACGTTGAAGAATATGGCTCTCCGTGGAGTAAATTTTCAGGCAATCCGTCACTCAGACCCTTGGAATCAAATAACTTTGATATTTCATATGAGAATTATTTTGAAGAGGATGCCTATTTTGCAATTACCGGCTTTTATAAGGATTTAGTGAATTGGACACGAGACGGTAATCAGCTTATCAATTTTAGAAATGATGAAACCAGCGAAGGTGCTGATTATTTTATTCCCGGATTCCATGACAGAGTGATCGACCAGGATGGTGCTTATGGCCCGGCTGATATCGAATATCAGGCTGGTGATATCGCAACGCCCCCGGACTATGGCTATTACTCTTTCTTTGAAGATGGTTTAACCGGCACTGTGCAAGGGGTCGAACTTACTGCCAATCTGCCTATGGAATACTATCTTGATGCGCTGGACGGTTTTGGCATTGCAGCCTCATACACTTACATCGACGCTGAACTTGAAGATGGAACCGCCATTCCGGGACAGTCCGACGAAACTTTATCTGTCACAGCTTATTATGAAATGAATGGATTTGAATTCAGAGTGGCGGCAACAGACCGTTCAGACTTTTTAACTTATCAGCGTGGTGGTTCAAATAAAATTGAAACAGCGCAAAGAAAAGGTGTGACCTTGGTCGATGCTCAGGTGAGTTATGACTTTGCTGACAGTGGTATAGATTGGCTTGAAGGTTTGAGAGTTTCACTTCAAGGGACAAACTTAACCGATGTAGACGAAGAAAGTACAAACGATAACGGAATTATTAACTTACGCCGTCAGTTTGGGCCTTCGTATATGCTTAATCTTAACTATGCGTTTTATTAATTCGAAATAAATCAGGCCTAAGTCGGTATAAAGGGGAGTTGCTTCCCTTTATACCATGCACTTATATCAATTTTTATTGATTACAGCTGGTATATAAAGTCGGCTTTGAATGGTCTGGTGATAACCGATAAGGCGAGTCAGCTTGTTACCACTATCCGCCGAATTAGTCCTGATTTTGTCTGAATTATTCCTAACGAGTTGTTTTATGTTTTGTAATAATTATTTTAATGGTGTTGTTTTTATGTTTATTTTATTAATCTAAATCGAGCGGCACTTTGTTTTAGCAGGGGGTTAGAGTCAGGTGGAACAAACTAATTTTGATGCAATTGTAGTGGGGTCGGGTATCAGTGGTGGCTGGGCTGCTAAAGAACTGACCGAAAAAGGTTTGAAAGTCTTGATGCTTGAACGTGGGCGAAACATTGAACACGTTAAAGATTATACCAACGCTTTCCATGAAGCCTGGGATTATCCACACCGTGGCACGCCTACACAGCAAATGAAACTTGATTACCCGGTATTAAGCCGGGATTTTACGTTGAATGAACAAACTTATGGCATGTGGGCCAATGAAAAAGACGCGCCTTATGTCGAAAAAAAGCCGTTCAACTGGTTTCGTGGTTATCATGTAGGCGGGCGATCTCTGTTATGGGGCAGACATTCCTATCGTTTAAATAAAGAAGATTTTCTCGCAAATGCAAAAGAAGGCATTGCAGTTGACTGGCCGATTCGATACGAAGATATCGCGCCCTGGTATGATTATGTTGAAAGTTTTGCGGGGATTAGCGGCAATCTAGATGGGTTGGATGTACTGCCGGATGGCCAGTATATGCCACCTATTCCACTTAATTTTGTTGAAAAAGTGGTGGCTTCACGCATTCAAAAATCCTTTAAAGGTAACAGACACATGTTAAATTCACGTGTGGCAAACATTACCCAGCCCAAACCTGAGCAGAACCGAACTAATTGTCAGTATCGGGCAAAATGCTGGTTAGGGTGCCCTTTTGGTGCTTACTTCAGTACCCAGTCTTCGACTCTACCCATGGCCCTGAAAACCGGCAATTTAACCGTCCGTCCTTTTTCAATCGTATCTCAGTTGATTTACGACAAAGACAAAAAGCGGGTGACCGGTGTCGAAATTATTGATGCTGAAACGCACAAAACGTATGTATTCAACAGCAAAATCGTCTTTTTGAATGCTTCGGCATTAAACTCAAGCTGGATATTAATGAATTCGGCGACCGACGTATGGGAAGGTGGTTTAGGCAGTAGCAGCGGAGCGCTGGGGCATAATGTCATGGACCATCATTTTAAAGTGGGAGCCAGTGCAGACATTGAAGGTTTTGAAGATAAATATTATTACGGCCGACGCCCGGCGGGCTTTTATATTCCGCGTTTTCGAAATTGGGGCTCGGATAAACGCGAATATTTACGCGGATTTGGCTATCAGGGATCAGCGAGTCGCGAAGGCTGGAACCGTAATGTAGCCGAATTAGGCATAGGCGCTGATCTTAAAAGCGCACTCGCTGAGCCAGGTCAGTGGACAATCGGGATGACGGCATTTGGTGAAATGTTGCCAGATCACAGTAACCGGATTTACCTGGATAAAAACAAAAAGGATAAATGGGGTTTACCCGTACTGGCAATGGATGTAGAGCTCAAAGCCAATGACATAGCAATGCGCAAAGACATGAAAAATGACGCGGTAGAAATGTTTGAAGCCGCAGGCTTAACAAATGTTCAGGGGTATGACGCCGAATATTATCCGGGCATGGGGATCCATGAAATGGGTACAGCCAGAATGGGGCGAGACCCTAAAACCTCGGTTTTAAATGCGTTTAATCAGGTGTGGGATGCGCCTAATGTATTTGTAACAGACGGGGCCTGTATGACCTCATCATCCTGTGTAAATCCATCTTTGACTTATATGGCGTTGACTGCGCGGGCGGCCAGTTATGCTGTAGACGAGCTTAAAAAGGGGAATCTGTGATGCAAAGACGTGAACTTTTACAACTGATTGCAGCCACAACAGGCTGGGCATTTATCGGCGGTAAAGCCTTTGCCTGGGGCACGCCGCCAGCGGCCAGTAATCTGGTTGAAGCTGGATTCACTGCGAAGGATATTACCTTTTTAGATGAAATCGCCGAAACCATCATTCCTAAAAGTGATACACCGGGGGCAAAAGACGCAAAAGTCGGCAACTGCATGGCCGTCATGGTGACAGATTGCTATAGCAATCAACAAAGAGCGGTTTTTGAATCGGGTATGCAATCACTCAGTAAACTCAGTAAAAAAACCTATCAGCAGCCATTTGTTCGGTTAAATGCTCAACAACGCAAAACGTTATTGTCTGAGCTGGACCAACAAGCTAATGAATACAATCGTCAGCTACAGCACAAAGGCGATGTTGATGCGCTACCACATTATTTTACGCTAATGAAGCAACTCACCTTATTTGGTTTTTTTACCTCTAAACCTGGCGCAACCCAAGTGCTGCGCTATGTCGGGATTCCGGGGCGCTATGACGGGAATATGCCATATAAAAAAGGCGATCGCGCCTGGGCAACCTGATTTATCTAGCTTTATTAAAATCAGTACTTTTTTAAATTGAATCCAATTTGTGGATAAACGGGAGCACTAATAAATGACCAAAAAACTATCCGGCCTGATTGCCTTTATTTCTGGCGTGAGCACAGCTGCGGTTTGCTCTCTGGCACAGGCTGAACAAGCATTAGAGCCTTGGCAGCAAGCCGAAAAAACTGAGGTTTGGCAGCCAGAGCCTGCCATTGTCAATGCCCCGCAAGGTCAACCCCCTTCAGATGCGATAGTATTATTTGACGGGAGCAGTCTGGCTGCATGGGAAAGTGTAAAGGGTGGTGATGCCAACTGGACGCTGGAAAATGGTATTCTCACGGTTAAACCGGGTGAAGGCGATATTAAAACCAAAGACAGCTTTTGTGATGTACAGTTGCACCTGGAATGGAAAGCGCCACAACCGGAAGCGGAGATGGAAGGGCAGCAGCGAAATAATAGCGGCGTATTTTTGCAACAGCGTTATGAAATTCAAATTCTGGATTCCTATAACAACAGAACTTACAGTAATGGTCAGGCGGGGTCGGTCTACAAACAGCATATTCCGTTGGTAAACCCAACCCGGCCACCTGAACAGTGGCAAGCGTATGACATTATTTATAAGGCACCCAGATTTAAAGGGGCAGAATTAGAATCTCCGGCCTATGTGACGGTTTTGCATAATGGTGTATTGGTACAAAATCATATTGAAATTCAGGGTAAAACCGAATGGATTGGCGCGCCTTCGTATCAGGCTCACGAGTGTGCACCGATTCAGTTGCAGGATCACAGTAACGAGGTGAGTTACCGTAATATCTGGATTAGAAAACTTTAAACAAGCAGACAACCAAGTTGGTAAAGCCGGGCGACTCAAACACAGCCCGGCTATTTGAAACCGGAATATATTCAATCAGCAATTTTGCTTGACTGTCCCGCCAAAACCATACTGCATTTCTTTATTTTTAATGACTGAGGAACTCATTCGGATTCTATAATATAACCGGACGGTCATCTATTACTATGGTTCAAATAATCAGATATATACATGCTTTTCAGTTGGCACTACAATTTGTCAGTAGTATTAAATTAAAAGATGGAGAGAATTTCATTGTTTCAACTAGTTATGATGATATTAGGGTTTGGCTTGGGGTTTTACAATTTGAGCCAATTTTTTGGCATTATGCCGATACGAAATGCAGATGAAATGGATGAATCTGAATTAGCCAGCCGCAAAAAAGGGCTGATTATTTCAGGTATTGTCATGGTCGCTATCGGGATCGTTTATACGCTTAAATTTTTTGAAATTATGTAAAGGGTAACTCATGTCTGAAATGAAAGCGCTAACTTAAGCCAGATTAAATGTTATCTGCAGACAAAGTTTTGCCTTGGTCGTTTTCCTGAACCTGATTCGTTTTTATCACGAAACGAATAAGACGGAACCGGCAGGACTCCGGTTCCACAAAGTGATTAGCTTCTTAGCTGACGTTCGGTTTGCATAATCGTTTGATAATCGGTTAATCCAGTCATTGGACCATAATGTTCGCAAACCAGGCCACTGACTTTATTGGCAAACCGGATATACTCAGTTAACGTTTGATAATCTTCAGTTGGTTGTTGGGCAAGTAAATACAAGAAAGCGCCAATAAATGAATCACCGGCGCCTGTGGTATCTATCGGTTTGATCTGATAAGCCGGGACAATTGATTTTTGCTCAGTGGTTGATAAATAGCAGCCTTTTGCGCCTATGGTTACAGTAACCACTTTGACGCCGAGTCGATGCAACATATCACAGCCTTGTTCAAGGTCACTGTGCTTGGTTAACAACTCGAGTTCTTCTTCACTGACTTTAACAATATCAGCCAGTTTAATGAAGGCCAGACTTTTTTCGACAAATTCACCGAGCCTTTCGGGCCATAAATCAACCCGGTAGTTAGGGTCAAAGCTAATCAACTGGCCGTTTTTGTGAGCGGTTTGCGCTGTTTTTAAGTAGGTATTGTAGAGCTTATCACCCAGTAGTGCAGTGGCAGCGCCTAAATGCAAAATGGAATTGTTGAGCATTTCATCTATTTCAGCCTGAGTTAAACTGTAATCACCATCGGCTCCCCGGTTAAATACAAAGTCGCGCTCCCCGTCGGCCATTAATGAAATAAATGCCAGTGTAGTCGGTTTATCACTACGTTTTAAATATGAGGTTTTGACGCCATAGTCTTTCAGCACATTAACCAGACAGTCACCAAAAGGATCTGGCCCAACTGCGCCGGCAAATAGACTTGAACCGCCTAATTTTGCAATGCAGGCTGCAACATTAGCCGGTGCGCCGCCTGTTTTTTTTATAAAATGTGTTGAGTCAGCCATACTGGTCTGTGCGTCAGTACATACGAAGTCAATCAGGGTTTCACCCATGCAAACCACATTCATTGTCTTGCTCCTGCAAAAAAGTTAACCGTAATAGTTTAAGATAGTGAATTATGCACCATATTAACAGTTAAGACAACGTTGTTATTTTGTTTTAATTAAATGATGACAATTTTATTTTGCACATCTTAGAATGATTGTCTGTCACACAATAGACATGCCATTTTATAGACTGATTGATCGGATTCGGGCGGGCTTGTTTTCAGGGATAATAATTTGCTGATGGCTAAACGTCCCATTTCATAATAGGGCAGGGCCATGGTCGATAACTGAGGGTCTAAAATCTCGGGTATGTCATGCCAATTATCAAAGCTGGCAACCCCGATATCTTTGCCTACGGTTAACCCCAGCCGTTCAATTTCAAAATAAAGGTTAATTGCCGCTAAATCTTTACCACATAATACCGCATCCGGCTTAAATGAAGTCAGCACATCGGCTGCCACATCACGTGTAATATTGATGGTTTTATTGTTAACCACCTTTTCTATGGTCGCAATATGATAATCTGATTTAGCTAAACCAAACTCATCCAATGCTTTTAAAAAGCCTTTTTGTCTTTGCTGGGCGGCAATAATATCCGGATTTAAATTTAAAAAGGCAATGCGACGATAACCCTTAGACAACAGCTGCTTGGTTACGTAATAACCGGCTTGTTCGTCGTCCGGAACAATTGACAAAAAATCATTGGAGGTGCTGATGCAATTGACTAATACCGTAGGCAGTGACTTAAAAATATTAGAAAAAGTTACTGCCTGATGGTACATAGCGCCGTATATAATGCCTTCTGCTCTGTGCTGCAGACACTCTTCGTAGAGTTTATCCTTATTGGGCTTTTTGGGATCAAGGTTAAATACCATCAGGGTTTTACCTTGCTCCCAAGCCATATCTTGCGCGCCTTTTAAAATGGCAACCGAAGCTGGCGTGGTCGATATTTCATCTGAAATAAAGCCAATAATACCGGTTTGTTTTTTACGCACTAAACTTGCGGCTCGGTTAGGCCGGTAACCGAGTTGTTTAATGGCCTGTTCAACTTTTTCAATGTTTTGTGGTTTAACGCCCGGCTCTTTATTGACAACACGAGATACGGTTTTAAAGGATACGCCGGCTACTTCAGCAACTTGTTTAATGGTAACCATGAAATTGGATAACAAAAATGGAATATAAAGCCATTTAATACCAAAATAAATAACGTTGTCAAATTATCAAATTTAGCAGTGACATTTTAATTCAGGCATGAGAATATGTCCGGGCTTTTAATAATTTGTATTTTTTGTGTAAATGAATCACACGGTTACTGGCTTATTGATTTTTGTATGTGCGGTTGTTCTGCCGGCAGCCGCCAAACCTGTCAAAATGTGGCGAACTTTAACTGCGCCAGATGAAATGAAGGTATTTGAGCAGCAAGTAAAACGTTACAACCAAACTCATACTGATGCAAAAATTCAAATTGAATATATTCCTCACGGCAATTACCGGGATTCTGTCATCGGCGGCGCCTTGGCTAAAGACTTACCTTGTGTTTTAGCCGTTGATCAACCTGATGTTGCCAACTACGCCTGGTCCGGGCTGCTTCGACCGCTAGATTCTCAGACTTCAACTGATACCCGGCTCATTAAAAAAGAAACGATAGCGCGAATTAACCCAAGTGGTATCGGTAGGTATCAGAGTGCTATTTATTCGTTAGGGCCTTTTGATATTGCACTGGCATTATTTACCCGCAAGTCTTTATTTGAACAGCTAGATGTGCGAGTACCAACGGTTGAACAGCCTTGGTCGGTCAGCGAATTTAATCAGGTATTGTTAAAAATTAAACAACTGGACCAATATAAATATATCTTTGATATGAATATCTTAGGGGTCGGTGAGTGGCCAGCTTATGCTTATTTACCTATGCTATACAGCAGCGGTGCTGATTTAATTGAGCGCACCGACTACTCAAAAGCAGAAGGCATCTTAAATGGCCGGGCTGCGATTCGCTGGGGTGAATGGGTTCAGCGCTTGATTAATCAAGGCCTCACCTCGGTTCAGTTTGGCGAACATGCACTCTTTGAGCGCGGTTTGCTGGCACTTGAATACAACGGAAGCTGGGTCATAGAGAGATATAAAAAGGCGATGGGTGATGATTTATTGATTTTGCCGACAATCGATTTTGGTCAGGGCGCTTATATTGGCGGTGGTAGCTGGCATTATGCCATCACTCGGCAGTGCGACAGGCCTGCTGAGGCTGCCCGATTTGTTGAATTTATTATGTCGGATACAGAAATTGCCTATTTCAGTGAGCACACAGGGTTTATTCCAACGTCTCAAACGGCCGCCCAAAAAACAACTTTGTATCAACCCGGTGGTGAGCTTTATCGCTTATATCAAATGTCTGCTGAGCATGTCGTGATGAGGCCTGCAACTCCAGCCTATCCTGCTATTTCAAATATTTTTTCACAGGCATTCAGGCGAATTGCCGATGGTGTCGAGGTTGAGCAGGCACTGGATAGGGCAGTGGACGATATCGAGCAAAACATTCGTGATAACAGAGGATATAGGTAATCCGACGCATGCGTAATCATCCAGCCTCCAACCATGAATTTACGTACACAGGCTTAAAAAATGACAAAGGTAAAGCGCGTTTGCTGGCACTGCCCGCCATAGGGCTATTATTTGTTTTTTTAGTATTGCCGTTTTTAGTGGCGGTGACCACCTCGTTTACCGATAAACGACTTTTATCGCCTAATCAGGCTGAGTTTGTCGGTATTGAAAATTATGCCAGATTGCTCAGTACTAAAGTATTATCTGTGCCGCTTGAAGCAAAAGGCCGACCGGAATTAGATTTTAGCTATAAAGGCCAGACCTACTCAAAACTCAGAGACTTGCTAAGAGATAACCCCGAATTTAATGGTTACTCGGTATTATATCAATTTGATATTTATAACAATAAGCGATACATATTGGCGAAAGATCCACTTTTTATAAAATCTTTGTTTAATACCTTTAAATTTGTTTTTATGGTGGTGCCGATTCAAATACTGCTGGCACTGACACTTGCTTTAGTACTGAATGGAGAAGGTAAGTTAAGGCTTACTTATAAGTTGTTGTTTTTTGCGCCTGTAGTGACTTCTATGGTTGTTGTTTGTGTTGTTTGGAGCATGTTATATCAGCAGCAAGGCGGGTTATTAAATACGGCCTTAGGCAACTTATTGAGCGATTATCAGGCCATTGACTGGCTCCGTGATCCTGAGTGGGCGATGTTTTCTATTGTAATCTTATCTGCCTGGCAAGGCTTGGGCATTCAAATGCTGATATTGCTGTCTGGGCTTAAAAGTATTCCGCAAAATTTATATGAAGCGGCTCAGTTAGATGGGGCCAATTGCTGGTCTCAGTTTCGCTATATTACCTTGCCGGGCCTTAAAAATACCCTGATTGTTGTGATTTTATCGACCACAATTTTTGCGTTTGCTTTATTTGTGCAGGTGGACGTAATGACTCAAGGTGGGCCTCAGGACACCACCTCAACTGTATTATTTTATGCAATTGAAAAAGGGTTTCGCCAGCAACAAATTGCTTATGGTGCTGCGGTTTGTATTTTCTATTTTGCTTTAATTGTATCCTTTACCTTGCTGCAGAAAAGGCTAATCAGTCATGACAAACATTAACCTGCTTAAATGGTGCAAGTGGAGCCTGCTCAGTCTGGTTGCGCTGACTTTTATTTCACCCTTGCTTTTTATGTTTGTTGCATCGTTTAAAAGTGATAGCCAGATATTCTCGCAGCAAGGTATTTTGCAAACATTTAATCCGTTCAATGGCGTTGGTTTAGAGAATTACCGCACTGTATTCAGGGATACGCCTTTTGTTAATTACCTGACGAATTCTTTGATTGTTACCTTGTTTTCTGTGGTGTTTTCTGTGCTGGTAAACAGCATGGCGGCTTATGCCTTATTGCGGTTTCCCTGGCATCATAAACATTTTATCTTCACTTGTTTATTGGCTTTGTTGGTCATTCCGTTTGAAGCTATTGTTTTGCCTTTAGTATTCATAGTTACTAACTTACCCTGGTTATCAATTGAAGGCGGTCAACTGAATTTAACCTTATCCTGGTTTAACAGCCTGCATGTGCAAATTATTCCTGAGTTAGCCAATCCATTTTTTATCTATTTGATTTATGCCTATTTAAAAAGCCTGCCAAAAGATTATGAAGAAGCCGCTTTGCTTGAAGGCGTATCTATTTGGAAAATCTATTTTTTTGTGGTGATGCCCATGGCTAAACCTGTTTTGGCGACCGTAGCTATTTTAACCTTTTTACGCAGTTGGAATGCATATTTGTTACCTATATTGGTTGCGCAAGCAGAAGCTGTGCGGCCATTAATGCCGGGTATGCAACAATTTTTTGGTCACAGCACCAGTTGGGGGGCGATAATGGCCTATGCAACTTTAATTACCTTACCTGTTTTGGGTGTATTTTGCCTGCTGCAAAAATACTTTGTATCCGGCATTCAAGGCGGAATAAAGAGCTGAAGTGTGTGAATAGCGGAAGCTGGTTTATCAAATTTGAATGTCAGTTGGCTGGTGACAAATAAACATTAACGCGGCTCAAATGTTCGTTCTGTTGTGGGTTTTTGTATGCCAGTGATACAAATTTTAGTAATGGTAGCGACACGAGATTATCGTGATGGCTTGATCATCAACGGCATAAACAAGCCTATTGGTGTCATCAATACGACGAGACCAAAATCCAGATAAGTTCTCTTTTAGTGGCTCTGGTTTACCTATGCCCTCAAATGGCCAACGTTTAACATCGTTGATCAGCTTGTTGATGCGTTTTAGTGTTTTCTTGTCTTGGGTTTGCCAGTACAAGTAGTCCCCCCAAGCATCGTCAGTCCAAGATAATAAACGCTGGCTACTACTCATCTATCAAGGCTCGTGCAGTTGTTTTACCGGCACGATACTGCGCTATAGAGCGATTTAAATGCTCAGCATTTTCAGGTGAGCGAAGTAAATGAACTGTCTCCATTAGACTATTGTAATAATCTAGTGACATTACCACTGCATCTTCCGAGTCTCGGCGAGTAATTACGGTTGTGTCAGCATCATTAACGACACCATCTAAAACGGCTTTGAGACTATTTCTGGCTTCAGTAAAAGATACGATTCTCATAAGAACCTCCACATGTACATTTAATGGAACAAGTATAACTTTGCAATATCTACTTGTACAGCACAATGAACATGATATATTGCTCCTGCAATATCAGCATTTATACTATCGATGGCGTTCCAGGCCTGAACCTGAAAATCAATAAGGAGCCCGGTCATATCATTATTTCGCATCCGATCGGGTTTAAAAATTATGACGAAAAGAACAGAAACCATTATTGGGATGCAAAGGAGCTAATCGGCCGGTGCATTTTAAACATTTTCAGGAAACGCCCTTGGCTCCGCGGTTTTACAACCATTGCACCTAATTAAACGACACTTGCTTAATTACTTCAACGTTTGGTGCGTGACCCAGCTGTAAATTGCAAAAGTTTAACTTCTGATACTCATGCAGTGTGCAATCGAACACTAGGTCATTAGAAGCACCATTTGGACTATAAAAGCTAATGGTTGCCTGATTTAACTGCAAGCTTTTGCCCAACTCAAAAAGATCTTTATTAACATTGTAAAAATAAGCTTCCAGATGCTCTAGAGAGTGTTCTTTACCTGAAACGCCAAAATGTGCAACCTTATGAATTTTATTTTCATTGATTTCAATTTCGTTGAAAGTAGCGCTCACTTTTGCACTTGGAAAAGCTATTTTTAATTTTTGTTCAAAGTTTATGATTTCTGTTGGTTGACTATGACAACCTAAAAGAATGATCCAGAAAAATAATAGCTTTAAATTAAGTATGCGAATGTTCATAAAGTTAAGTTGGTTGTATAACGAGACTGGAGAAAAACCTCGCCTTTAAAAGATTATCGTTCGCTACGTAAAAAAATTCACCGACTCAATGGTGAAACCTATCAAGATTTTACGTAAAGACGCGTTTTTAGTCTATTTATCGTACAAAGATTAAATCTGTAAACTACCACAGGTTTTTCTAAAGTCTCAACGCTCGCTTAACTGGCGTAAAATTAGCGACGAAGGAGCGCAAGCCAAGCTTTATGCGTCCCATTCATTATTGCTTGTATGGTTCGGGAAGAACGCCTTCCCACGCTGTATAGTGCTGATGAACCAAAGATGGTTCGAAAGCATAGGAATAAGTAGAAAAAACGGCTAAAAAATCGAAAATTCATTGATGGCCTATAACGCCCCAAGCGGTCTGTAAGGTTTATGCATACTTATACCAAGCTGTTCGCCGAGATAATACAAAATTGCGTACTCCTCGATTGTGGTTGATGCAACATTTGTATATCGGGAATATCGTCCATGAGGGCCGCAACACTCTGTACCATTGATAACTTCTAATTTTTCTACTTTAACGGATACTTGTGTTTGACCATCTGTAGTTGGTTCGAATTTAACAGTAAAAACGCCTGTTGTCTGGGCAGGCCTTCCATTTACAATATAAAAATCTGAGCGCCAAAAGCTTCGAGATATGTCGCCCAGTTGTATTTCAAACCCGCTTTCTGACAAATGGTTTACTTTTGAGTAAAGCACCGCCGGATTTCCAGAGCCAGACAACCTTATTTCATTATTCTTCTGAGCTTTATATGAGAAAAGTATGTCTGCTTTATTCAATAACTCTTCAAACGCTATTGGATAGATGAAGTTTGTTTCATTTACTCCTTCGAAAGAAGAAACTTTAATTTCATAAATTGAAGTGCATGAAATCAAAAAGCAAGAGATGAGCACTGTAATTAAAGTTTTCACCAGATTTCCTTATGGTGGCTAACGCTCAGCGTTGGCTGTCGCTCTGCCGCTGATTGTTAGGTGCATTTTTCGGTAGAAAGCCAAACCATAGCACTGTAAGTTGGTTTTCCTTCATTTTTTTGAATTATGAATTTTTCATAACTCGCTGAAGCTATACGCTCACATCTTGAAGCCAGTGCGTCTCCAATTTTTTTAGCAAAACTAGATGCCAATAACGCTTTTTTAACAGGCTCTCGAATTGCTATTATTTTTGGATTATGCATATTCCCATACGAACTCAAAGCCTCAGCGTGTAAGTCAGGATAATTCAAACTCAAAAATTCATGAAGCTCTCTTTGCAATAAAGGGTAATCCTCTGAAAGAAATATCCTAAAGTTCCTAAGCCAAATATCTTTTGGCACCGAGTCTATAGCTTCTCTGAGTGAAAGCCTTCCTTGATGAGTATCATATATAGTTGCCCATTCTTCATCATCGATAGATACGCTCCAACCAGAATCAGATGCAAATACAAAGCTTGAAACTGAAAATAGAAAAATGCTTGCGATGCTTTTCATGGCGTGGGCACATAACAGTTTATTCAACGGACGATTCATAACTATTCCAACCGTCTATTTACAAACTTTAAAATTAATAATTCGTCAACTCTATGTAATTTATTAACTTTTATCAAGTAATCACTATGCAGTTGAATAAATAAAAGAAGCTTCCTTGATTTTGCAGTAATTAGGAAACAAAATTAACACTGCATATAAAAACAGTATATTAATTATCCCGTATAAGTTGGGGCGAGCGACGGGAATCTCAACGGATCTTTTAACGAATTAAAATTTGTCAGCATCCCCAATCGTCTTTGCTCCTGCCTAATTTTATGTATTTGTGAATGCTCGAATATCGCTAGTCAGACGGGGATAAAACATAACCATGTTTGACCGGGTTGTATTGAATTTAAGCAAAATGCTTTTTTAAATCGTATTCATCACGAATTTAGTGTTACCAATAATGTCTTTGCCATATAACATGTAAATGATCCGGTAATACAGCGGCTGAACTAAGCCAAGTTACTTGAGTGCGAAGGTTCGATATATTTAATCAACTGGTTTGAAGCTGGATTAAAGGTTTTACTTTATTATTCTCAATAAGTTATATAAATTAAGTACAATAAAAAGATTGGTTGCCTGTTCACTTTAGAGCGGTAAATCGACTCTGTTCGTTAAAAAAATTATTTTTTATGTAAATATTATTTGATCAAGTTACAAATTTAATGCTATAAATAGACAACGTTGTAATTTTATTGCACCTGAATCGTATTTGTCTTTAAAACCTAAAATTTTTTGACTTTTAAAGACAACGTTGTAAAAATAAAACCAGACACACGAGGCTAATAAAATGCTGAATCGCTTTAAATTAAACAAAATCATGATCCACTGTGCGCTGTTAACCAGTGTTAGTGTATTAACTGCCTGTGGCACAGGCTCTGCTGATCCTAAAGGTAAAAGCAATTACAACAAGGAGGTTGAAGTGATTGTGCTGGAAGAAGGGCAAACGGTTGATGATGTCTTAAATCCGAATGATGGTGGCGAGGAGCCGGATGACGGGGGCGATGATACACAAGTTGAACTCACTACAGATCCGGCCAATGAAGGGGCGAGTTTATTTATTCGCAGCGAAGACCCTAATCAGAATATCGCTGGGTTTGAATTCTGCTGCGGCGGATTTGATACCTATCAGGAACACGGATTTACCCATGCAACCGGTGATTTTGTCAAATTAGACGGTGGATTCTGGGGCGCTGATGTGGGTGGCCATATCGATGAGCGCGTATTCTCAAGTTATGGTGACGGTTTTGACAATGATGCGGATACCTCAGCAGCGCAGGTGGGGCCGGGTGCAACCGGATCAATTCGCTCACCTGAATTTACCGTTGAAAACGACTATATCAACTTTTTAGTGGGCGGTGGTAGCAATGGCTATGGCAGTGCTAATACAACGGCACTTACTTTGGTTGTGGATGAGCAGGTGGTTCGTCAGGCCAGCGGTACAAACGAACATAATAATATGCACTGGCAAACCTGGGATGTAAAAGATTATCAGGGTAAAACCGCGTTTGTTGAATTTATTGATATGCATGCGGATGATAATTCAGACTCGAGTCTGGCTTATATTTTAGCCGACCAGTTTCGCGCGGCAGATAAAGCTGCGGTCATGCCGGATAGCTCAACTGAGGTCTCAACAACGGCCAGTCTGACTAGTTCGCCTGATTCTGCCGGTATGTCTGCTTTTGTTCGTCAGGCCGATTTAAATCAGAATATTGCCGGGTTCGAATTCTGCTGTGGAAAATTTAATACCTATCAGGCACACAGTTTCCGCGCAACTGGCGATATGATCTTTTTAGACGGTGGCTGGTGGGCCGCTGATGTTGTCAATCATGTTGGTGAACGCGCTTTTTCAAGCCGAGCGGATGGTTTTGATGCCGATGGCAGTGCGCTTGGCTGGATTGGCGATTCGGCAACCGGAACTTTAATCAGTCCTCAATTTGAAATCAGCCATGACTATATCAACTTTTTGATTGGTGGCGGCACCAATTTGTACAACTCGGATAAAGCAACCGCTGTGGTACTTAGGGTTAACGGCAAAATTGTCCGGCACGCAAGCGGTAATGGCGAAGAAAACAAAGTGGATTGGCAGTCCTGGGATGTCTCTTCATTAATTGGCGAAACGGCCGTGTTTGAAATCATTGATCAACACGATGCCAGCGAAGACGATGGCTCACTCGCATTTTTATTAGTGGATGAAATTCGCCAGGCTGACAGAGCAGCTGTACAACCACAGGCTGATTCGGTGGTGACTTCAGCGCAAGGTCACCAGCAAGATCTGGTACTCGATTTAGGCGACCCGAATCCGTTTTACGACAATGGTGAATACTATATTTATTACCTTGAAAACTATGGTTTTCATTCATGGGCGCTTGCTAAAACATCTGATTTACTCACATCCAGCTTTCCGCAAACTGTACTGCCAGCTTCTGGTGATGCTGCAAAAGCTGATCAGTGGATAGGCTCAGGCAGTGTGATTAAAGCGCAAGATGGCAGTTATCATTTATTTTACACAGGCCATAACCAGAATTTATCTCCGGTAGAAACTGTGATGCATGCCGTGGCTGATGACAATACGTTAACCAATTGGACCCCGGTTGAAGCTGATACATTTACTGGCTCAAATGGTTACAGTGATTATGATTTCAGGGATCCGCTCGTTTTCTGGAATGAATCAGAAAGCCAATACTGGATGCTGATTACCACGCGTTTTGATAACAAAGCGGCGATTGGTTTATATACTTCGGATAATTTATCCAGCTGGACAGCGCAGGCGCCGCTTTATACTGAAACGTCTAACCTGAACTTAGAAGTGGCAGATTATTTTGAGCTGGATGGTCAACCATTTATTGTATATTCGGACCAGCGAGATGATTCGCGTCAGGTTAAATATTTAACCAAAGACGGTGATAACTGGGTGACAACGAATAATGATGCATTAGATGGCCGTGCCTATTATGCAGCACGTACAGCAGGCACTGCAGATGAACGTTTATTATTTGGTTGGGTTGCGCATAATTTTGGTCGAAAAGACGGGAATAATCCGGATTGGGGCGGTGATTTAATGATTCACCAGGTTAAACTTAATAATGGTGAACTGGCCCTTGAACTGCCGGAAAAAATCCGTACCGGCTTAATGCAGTCTATGCCAGTTGAGTCTGTTTTCACTGAAGGTGGTGCCACAGCAACAGCAAAAGGCTTTAGCCTGCCGGCTCACAGCGCGGTCACTTTAGCGGCTTCTTCAGTTAAAAACCGCTGGGCTTTCAATGTCGACAGTGCGAGCGCGAATGCTGAGTTTGGCTTGCTGTTTAGAAAACCACTTGAAGACGAAGCAGACAAACGCGCACATTTAGAAGTGGATGCGGCTAACAATCAGGCAAAATTCTATTTTGCAGGCGATGAAGGCAATCAGTTTAATCCGGTTGTCACTATCCCACTGGATGCATCTGCCGGGATTGATTTTGAACTGATAGCCGACCCTAAAGCCGGTATTGGTTCGCTCTATATCAATAATACTCGCGCATTGAGTTTCCGTTTGTATGAAATTGCCGATTATGAAATTGGCTTTTATTCAACCGCGGATACTATCAATGTAACTGACTTATCGCGTTACTCAAAATAAAGTGTAACGCAAAACGGTTTATCTGATCCCCTTCTCATTGAGAGCGTTCAGATAAGGCGTTACCGGAGCGTGCCGGCTCTGGTAACGCCACTTTATTGCCCATTCATTAATATACCCGTGCTGCCTCAATATGCCTTGTATTGAAAGCGCTGTGATAGCTCTGAAACATGCATCTTGAAGTCGCACGGGTATAAACATAAGAGCATGTTATGAAACTTAAAACCTTTGGCTGGTTAGGCGTTATTTTCGGACTGACCGGCTATTCTGCAATTGGCCACGCCAGCTCAGTTGAAACCTCGGTTGACTATCAACAGCACCACAGACCTCAGCTTCATTTTTCGCCAAAACAGGGCTGGATGAACGATCCAAACGGCATGGTTTATCACAATGGTGAATATCATTTATTTTTTCAGCATTATCCGGATGGTACTCAGTGGAACACTATGCATTGGGGACATGCCGTTTCTAAAGATTTAATTCATTGGCAAGAGCTGCCGATAGCGCTTTTCCCGGATGATAAGGGCTGGATATATTCCGGCAGTGCTGTGCTGGATAAAAACAATACGTCCGGTTTAGGCACGCCTGAAAACCCGCCACTGGTTGCGATTTTTACTTATCATGACAAACAGGCTGAGGCGGTTCGTGGTGACAATGTGCAAACTCAGGCGCTGGCCTTTAGTTTAGATAATGGCCGCAGCTGGCAAAAATATCAGGGCAATCCGGTGCTTGAAGGTGGCAGAATTGCTGATTTTAGAGATCCTAAAGTATTCTGGCATGCAGATTCAAACCAGTGGGTAATGGCGCTGGCGGTGCAAAACCGAATTGGTTTTTATGGCTCACCTAACCTAAAAGACTGGCAACATTTAAGCGATTTTGGCGCTGAGTTTGGCGCACATGGGGGCTATTGGGAATGCCCGGATCTGATTAAAATGAAGGTTGAAGCCAGTCCCGGAGAAAACAGTCGCGGAAAAAATAATGGCGAAGAAAAATATGTCTTACTGGTTAGCTTAAATCCGGGTGGACCAAACGGCGGCTCAGGCACACAATATTTTGTAGGGGATTTTGACGGTAAAAGCTTTAAACTGGACCCGGAATTTAAACAAAGTGTGACTAAAATTCCGGCTCAATTTCCGCAAGATATTATTTTTGAAAATTTTGAATCCGATCTGAAAAAGTGGCAAAAACAAGGTAATGCCTTTAATCAGTCTCCTGTAACAGCTGCTGAAAATCAGTTTATCGGTAGATTCGGTGAAAAGTTAGCTAACTCTTTTAATACCGGTGATGACTCAACCGGTAAACTCATCAGTCAAACATTTACCATTGAAAAGCCATTTATCAATTTTGTGATTGCCGGTGGTAAATACCCGAAAGATGCGGCGATTGAGCTTGTGGTTAACGGTAAAAGCGTCGCGTCAGCAACCGGAAACAACTCGGGCTCTATGGTTATAAAAAGCTGGAATGTCAGTCAGTGGCAGGGGCAGGCAGCGCATTTAGAAATCATTGATAACGCAACCGGCCCCTGGGGGCATATTTCGGTTGACCAAATTGTATTTTCAGATAATCCAGCAAAACCGGCCATTGAACCAGCTATCTGGCTGGATTATGGCGCGGATAATTATGCTGGTGTCACCTGGTCAGGTATTGACGACGGCCGTCATTTATTTATTGGCTGGATGAATAACTGGGCTTATGCCAATGAGGTGCCTACCGATCAGTGGCGCGGCGCTATGACTTTGCCAAGAGAACTCAAACTGACTAAAACACCCTCCGGATACAGGGTTAAATCTTTACCCGTAACAGAATTAAAACAGGTAGCCAAACGCTCTGCTGAGGGAACAAATTTAAGATTAAATAACTCGGTTTCACTCAATCAACTGGCCAATATGCAAGCTGAGTTATTTGAACTGGATTTAACCGTAGAGATGCGTTCAGCCACTCAATTCAGGCTAGAGATTGGCAATCAACTTAATGAAAAAGTGATACTGTTATTGGATACTGACAAACAGACAGTGTCGCTTGACCGCCGTTTTGCCGGTCAGCATAGATTTGATGAAGATTTTGCTATGGTGCAGTCAGCGCCGCTTGGTATTAAAAATCAGTATCAGATTAAGCTAATACAGGATATGGCTTCTACCGAGGTATTTATTAATCAGGGCGAAGTCACCCTGACGTCACTGGTTTTTCCGAATAAACCACTTAGCCAGATTATTTTATCTGCCGATAAAGATAGCGTCGTCAGCCAATGGACATTAACTGAGTTAACGTCCATCTGGTAATAGGGTCTGTGGGTCTTTGCACTTTGCTGTGTTCAGGCAGCAAAGTGTTTAAATGGGTATAAATGGAAAGGTTTTGCTTTTTAACTTGTCAGTCTTTAACGAATTATAGATAATTCATAACCCGTTTGAATTAAAGCTAAATTAGTTAAATGATTTGTCAGTTGAGTACAATCATTTAAAAGGACATTCATGGTTACAATAAAACAGGTTGCACAAAGAGCTGGAGTTTCGTTTAAAACGGTTTCCCGGGTGGTGAACAATGACCCTACCGTTAAACCCGAAAACCGGGAGAAAATTCTGGCTGCGATTGAAGAGCTGGGTTATCAGCCTAACATTGCCGCACGAATGATCCGTAAAAAAAACTCAGACGTGATTGGTTTTATTTCAGACGAAATCTCAACCACACCTTCATCGGTTGACATTATCCGGGGTGCGCAGGACATGGCCTGGGAAAAAGGTAAAACTTTAATGGTTTTTAACTTAAATCAAAAAGATGCCAACCCGGCGCAGCTCTTTGATGAATGTACTCAACACAGAGCTGAAGGCGTGATCTATGGCGCCATGTATCACCAACCCGTTAAGTTACCGGATTCTTTTCAAAAACTACCCACTGTGATGGTGAACTGTTTTGACCCGGAGCAAAAATATCCGGCGATTGTGCCCGATGATGAACAAGCTGCTTATTATGTAACGCGTCAATTATTGGCAAAAGGTTATCGCCGAATCGCATTTTTAAACCTGAACCCGGATATTGTAGCCGCACAATTGCGTTTATCCGGTTTTAAGCAGGCATTAAACGAGCATGGCATTGCAGACGATAATTATATTGTGAAAACCATAGAGCAGGTTGAAGGGGATGAAGTTAAAGATGTCACCCGCGAAATGACGCTCGATGTGCTCGAAAATTTTAAACCGGATGCCATTTTATGCGGTAAAGATTTAGTCGCAGTGCGGGTTTATTTTGTCTTAGAGTCACTCAAAATTAAAGTGGGTGAGGATATAGGTGTGGCGAGTTTTGATAACTGGGATGTGATCCCGGATATTTTAATTCCGGGCCTGTCGACGATGAGTTTGCCTTATTATGAAATGGGCCGCCGCGCTGTGCAGAAAGTGATTGAAGCCAGCGAAAATAAAAATGAACAATCCGGCGAGCCTGAAAAAATCACCTGCTTATTGGCCAGCCGGGCGTCGTTTTAAGTTTCGTGTTCATTAAGTGTATCGCCATTTTAAACCCTCTAAATATTTTTAATAACATAAGGAAATACCAATGAAAGCATTGGCTCTTGTCTTCGTAGCATTAATCTCTTTTAACGCTATGGCGTCAGAAAGCAGTAAACAGGCTCAACTGGATGAATTACTTCGCGTGATGGATATGGACAAGTTGATGAATTCTATGTATTCACAACTGGAAGTTATGATGAATGGTATGTCTAAAAAAATGGGTGTTAAACCCAGTGAAGAAGCGATTTATCAAAAATATCATGCGAAAACGACTAAGATATTTAAAGAATCACTCAGCTGGGAAAAAATGAAACCTCTGGTCAGCAAAATGTATAGCGACAACTTCTCAGAAAAAGAAATCTCGGAAATGCTTACTTTTTATAAAACGGAAACCGGTCAGGCAATTTTACAGAAAATGCCGGTTGTTATGCAGCAGTCGATGCAAATGGGACAGGAATTAGTTCAGCAGGCCATGCCTCAGATTCAAGCTGCAGCGGAGGAATTTGCTCAAGAACTAAACGAATTCAGAGAGCAGCAGTAAGCACTCTGTCAGATCTGCGGTTGGTGTTAATTCAGCTGATTGCCACGCTTGGCGTGCCAACCTAAAGGCAAGATTCAGGGGCTGGGTGATGCACAATTGCCCGTCCCGTTACTCTGCAAAGCGAGGCACGAGTATGATTCGGAATCCAGTTTTTTACCCGAATGTAATTGTTTAAATGTTTGCCTTGAGCGAAAGTCGGTTTTTGTAGGTCTGGCTTTAGCCAGAAAAATGGTTTATTTCGCCTTAAATAATGACCAAAAATGGTTAATTTACGGTTTATCGAAGCAAAAACACAATTACAAAAGCAAGAAAGTTAATCTGTGTCAGTAAAGTTAAGTGCGGTCAATGCGCTTAAACTGCGGGTTTTCGCACTTATCACGCAATTTGCATATATTTTTTCCACGCGCCGCATCATATTGTATTTATAAACTTCTTTTAAGCCTACTAAACTTATTGCTCCTAATCTCATCCATAAGTTGGAATGATAAATAAACTGGCGCGCCCACTGCGCTACCCCCAGCATCACCACAAACTATTCAAGATATACATTTCGCTGCATGCGGTACTAACGAATATGAAACTATATTACGCAGTATGAGGCTTTATTATCAGCATACATTAGGCTGAAAAGTCATCATTAACCGGATTAGTCTGTTTTTATTACGAGCGTGTATTTTTTAGAGTCGCTAAGAAGAGTCCTTTGATAAACGCTTTTTTTGTATTTGTTGATATTCTTTGATCAGGTTAAATAGCTGTCTGTGGCCAACTTTCATGATTTTAGAGACTTCACAGATATTCATACCATGCCGGGTTACCATTTCAATACAAGTGATTTCATAAGCTCGGGAATATTTTGATGAGGTCATTTTATGCTTGCTCATATTTTCACGTGTTATTCTGCTCAAGCAAAGCAAGTCAATTTTAATTGGGGTTGGTTGAAGGTATTATCAAGCGGGCTGAGTTAACTCAGCCCGCTTAGCTTTAGTTTTACTTAAAACTCATACTCGGCTAAGTCAATTACTTGTATAGTAGCTTTATGTGCGCTGTCATCTGTTACATGTAACAGCATTGACAAGTCCACAGAGCCACTCACTTCGAAATTTATATTTGAGCCAGAACGAGCCAAATCGACCACTTGTCCAAGACTACCAAGCGTAATATCTGCATCCATACCAAAGTCAATAGTAGACCAATCTGAGCTGGCTATTTTAAATTCAGCGCCGGCACCAATGGTCTCTGCGTCGATATTTAACACATAGTAGCCATTACCATAATAAGTGAATGTGTGATCTGCATTATCGCTCCAGCCATTAAAGCTGCCTTTTGCATAAACAGTTGTACCCGGATAGGTTGTATTGTCTTTAGATACAGTTAATACAGGTGCTGATGCATCGCTTGTGTCTACTGCGAAGACGTATTCGCCATCTTCGGCAATTGACAGGCTGATATCACCATTATCTGTACCACTTAAAGTAAGTGCATTACCCAGTGTAGCAGTAGCACCACTGGCACCTAAATTAACTGTGCTCCAGTCTTCCGAGGCCATCTTAAATGCATAGTCACCAGTAGTTAAGTAGATTGAAGTCACATACATACCATTACCAGTAAACACCATAGGGTCATTGGTATTCCAGCCGCCGCCTGCATTCACAGTGCCACGAATGTATACACTTGTCTGACCATAAGTTGGTTTTTCGACTGCTTTTCGTACTGTTAATGTTGGCATGTTTCTTTCTGCAGCATTAAGTACGAAGGTATATGAACCATTTTCATCTATGGTTAGGGAGTTGTTATCACCATTTGCACCTAAGGTTGCTGTGTCACCAACGTTAAAGCTTACAGCACCACCAATATTTGGATAGCTCCAATCTGTATTAGCAACTTTAAATCCATAAGTACCTGCAGTTAACTCAGTTGTAAATGCATAACTTGAGTTACCGATAAAGTTAAAGATGTAATCATCGTTGTCACTCCAACCATTCATTTCACCTTTCATATACACAACTGTTGTACCATATGGCGGAACATCTGGTCGGCCAATAGTCGCCAGTGAATTTAAGCCTTCACCCTGTGCACCGTTTTGCACTTTAGCAAATACCGCTGTGGTTAATGCCGGTACAGTAAAGTAACCGTTATTTTCATCACTGTAAAAGTTTGCACTGGTTGTTGTGCTGTCATAAGACGATTGTTGTACTGTATGCAGCGTAAATCCAGAAGCTGTCGGTACTGTCATAGTTTGCTCTGATGTTGTGCCATTAAAGACAACAACCATAGCATCATAGTTAGTATCTAAGTCTTCACGCATGTTACTGCTTTCAGATTCGTCACAGTTGCCCTCAAAATCCTGAACGGCATTCAGGCAGCCCACACCATCATCAATACTCATTACGACAACACCATGTGTCTGGTTTGAGCCTAGGTTATGGAAACCAACACGATCTTTAATTTGCTCAGCTGTCGTTAAGCGGAATAGTTTGCTGCTAGTACGAATTTTCAGGAATTCTTTATATAGTTCGCTGGCTAATTCTATTTCACTGCTACCAACCTGAAGATTTGAGTTAGCTAATAGTGCTTTTGCTCTGTCTGCATCAGTCACTTCAATCGGAAGAGAAACATTCCAGTTATTAGATTGCTTGGTGAAGTCAACTTTATTGAGCCAGTCACCAGAGTCATAACTGTTTCGGTCCATAGATTTAGAGCGTAGTAAATCCGAACCCATTTGGATAAACGGAATACCCTGACTAAATAATGGAAATGAACCGGCTACCGCATGGATACGGGTTCTGTCGTATGCTCCCATGTATTCAGGCAAGTTGTACTGCAGTTGGTCCCACAAAGTTTCATTATCATGTTTATCAACATAGTTAATGGTATCCGCCGGATCCATTGCCTGACCTGGTTTATTGAAACCGTTTAGCTCACCAAATACACCGCTGGCACTTTTCAGAGTGTAGTCTGAAATATTGGCAACTAAACCAATGCGAGCTTGGTCAACATCGTTGGCATTGCCATCAGAGTTAAACAAGGCTGCATAACGCACACCATCACGTTGTACATCTGAGAAAGTACCAATTTCTGTACCCGCCATATTGCCCTGTGTACCACCTGTACTAGCTACGGCACCATAGTTCCAGCCTTCACCATAGAAGTATGTATCAGCATCTACTGCTGCTACTGCATCACGAGCGGCTAGCAAGTCATCTTTGTCCAGGAAATTCATTAAATCAAAACGGAATGCATCAAATTTGAAGTTAGCAGACCAGGAAACCAAAGAATCTGTCATCAGCTTAGCAAACATGACATTTTCAGCAGCCGTATCCTGACAACAAGTTTCTGTCAATACATCACCCGTGTTAACGTCGCGTCTGTAATAATAACCCGGGACGATTTTATCCAGTACCGAATTATCCCATAAGCCAGTTGAATTGGTATGGTTATAAACGACATCTAAAGAGGTACGCAAGCCTATTCCATGAAGAGCCTGAACCATAGCTCGCATTTCGATAATACGGGAAGTGTCTTCCGGATTGCTTGCATAACTGCCTTCTGGGGCATTGTATACGTAAGGGTCATAACCCCAGTTAAAGCCGTCTAATCCACGTAAATCTTTTTGTAATTGAACCGCTTTTTCACCTTGAGGATCTAAGGTTTCTAACAGATCTTTAATCACAACGCCTTCATTTGCATACGAACAGGCTTCAAAACCGTCCCAAACCGCACATAAATCACCGACTGTATCTGTGAGTTCAACACGGGCGTTTTCATCTTCGTTTATAGAGGCAATATCATTGGCCGGTAAAATCTGGAACATGTTTAAACCAGCATCTGCAAGCGATTTTAAGTGGTTAACCGGATCACTGTCTTCTGCGGTAAAGGCTAAATATTTACCTCTGTATTCTGCCGGGGTTGACTCATCCAGAATTGAGAAGTCACGGATGTGGCCTTCGTAAACGATAATATCTTCCGGGTTATCAACAGTTGGAATGACATGATCATCCCAGCCTTGCGGTTTAAGATCTTCATCTGATAAATCTAAAAATCTCGCATAACGGCCATTGCTTGTAACACTGACTGCATAAGGGTCAATCACTTCTGTTGTTACAAACTCATCATCTTGATGATGGAAAACATTCACTTCGTAACGGAATAATTTTCTATCCAAGTCAGCTCTGGTGCCCTGGTAAGACCAAATACCGGTTGCTGAATCAAAATTCATCGCCATTTCACCGGCTGATGTGTATTCACCTGATTCGTCTTTATCGTTATAAAGTTTTAATTTTACATTCAGCGCAGTAGGTGCCCAAACAGCAGCGGTAACCGTATCGCCTTCATAAGTAATACCGAGCGTCGCTTCATCAGCATCCATATCACCCATTGTATAAAGTGCATCTAATACACCGGCCGTTTGTATCAGGTTGCCTGCAATCATTTCGCCGTTTGCATCTAACGCGATAAGCGTCACTCTGCCTCGTAGCATTTCTTTCGCTAATTCAGGGTCAATGGCCTCGGCTGACGTGAACGTCGTCATATCCTGGCGATATAAAGCGCGAGCTTTTTGAGCATCGTTTAAAGCACCTTCATTGCGAGTAAACTCAACATAATTGACTCCGCGGTAGCCTTCACCCGGGAAAAGTTTGGCTTTAGTATTTGCAGCATAAAGCCTGATAACTTCTGCATCTGAATTGTTGTACATGACAGTGTCAACATCAAACCAGTGACCTGCCATTTCTGTACTAATTGCGCGAACGCCATCTGTTGGATCGCCGGGTTCGCTATAGTAAGGATAAATTGATGCGAGTGGTTGATTGGTTGAACCCACAGCCACGTAATTCATTCTGTCGACATTTGCGTCACTAATCGTTCCGCGCATATCTTCATCTATCGGCGTTTTAATATTGCCTTCGTGAACAATAAAATTAAAGCAATCTGTATGTTCTTCAAGCAGTCTGAAAGTCCAGTACACACCATAATTTGGATCAAATCCATCCGGTTTCAGCCCGGTTTGCCAGTCGGTTCCCCAGTATTCATTATTTTCAGGGTCCTGAGTTGCACCGGGTTCCTGATAGTCTGGATCGTAGGCATTACAGTCAGCATTATTCCAGGCATGGATAATTAAATCACTGTCAACATCTGCTTCTGAAATATCAGGACGCCAGAAAAATAAGGTCGCAAATTCTTCACCTTCTGCTTCACGATATGCGGGTGTGGCTTCTGTTATTTCTAAAGGTGCGTTTTCATGACGGCCTTTGGCTTCACATGAATGCTGGACTGGATTATAGGTTTGGCCTGAGCACTCCAGAGGAACTCTTTCGCATTGCAATGCACCCGCTTCATTTAAAATGGGTTCACCAAAACTGTCTGCTTTGATGGTGTCCGGGTATGAGCAAACAAGAGAAGTGTCAATTTGACTAATGTTCTTTTGCTCTTTTAACCCTTGCTCGTTTGACAGGTTACACCCTGATAACAATCCGGCTACAGCGGTCGCAATCAGAGATAGCTGTATCTTTTTTTCTATCATATTTTTTCACTCCAGTGCTGAAAATAGTATTCAGGAAAACAACCTGATATCAGGCATGACTGGCAGCTTACAAAAATACTAGTTAAGAAACGGTTAACGAAAATTTCAAATGTTAATAATTTTAATGTTTTGTTCTGACCTGTCTGGTTTGGTTTGTTTTTATAACGGTTCTCATTAAAAAGATTTTAATTTAACTGGTTTGTTAACCAATTTTTAACCTTGCGATGAATATTCTGCTTTTACTAGCAATCCGACTGTCCATTTTATCAATGGGAACAGCATAAATTCACAACAAAAAGAGTTTGAGGAAAGATGCATATGAGTAAATTCAAACCGAGTCTGTTGACATTGGCTTTGATTACCAGTGGTTTAACATTCACTTCGTTACATGCCGAGGAATTGGATACTGAAGTTCAGCAAGTTGAAGCTACAGAAAATACAGAACAAGAAGAAGCACAGGATGCTCCAGAGGTTATTACGGTAACCGGTATGCGCCGCAGTTTAATAGAATCAGTTAATATTAAACGTTATTCAGATACTATGGTGGATGCTGTTACAGCGGATGATTTAGGGTCTTTACCTGACCTGTCAATTTCGGACTCTTTATCTCGTTTACCCGGCGTAACCGCTATCCGTAACGGTGGTCAAGCGAGTGAATTGAATATCCGTGGCTTATCGGGCCAATATGTATTTGCGACATTGAATGGTCGTGAGCAGGTATCTTCAGCGGGTGGTCGAAGTGTTGAGTTTTCTCAGTTCCCGTCAGAGTTAATTAACACAGCCCAAGTGCATAAATCGCAAAAAGCTTCATTAATTGAAGGCGGGGTAGCCGGTACAATCGATTTACAAACTGCAAATCCACTAAATAACAGAGATCAATATTCAGGTAATGTGAATTTACAGCTCACATCTAACTCTCGTTCAGATGATCACCCCGATGCTGTAGATGTGGGCCATAGATTCAGTTTATCACTTCAGGGTAAATTTTTAGACAATACTTTAGGCGTCGCGGTTGGCTTTGCTAGATTGTTCCAACCCAGAGTATCCACTCAATTTGTTGGTTATAATTTCAACTATGATCAAGTTCGTTATGACAACCTGCAAGGTTTAAGTGATTGTGGTAACAGTGAAACTGACCCTTACTGGAGAGAAGGTGGATGTTTTGCGTATAGCGGCGGTTTTGAAATGATGTCGCGCGGCGGTGAAGATGAGCGCAACGGCTTGATGAGTACGCTTGTCTGGGAGCCCAGTGATGAGTTTGTTTTGAAAGCAGATGCTTTTTATTCAACATTTGACTCTCAAGCTTGGGACCGTGGTATTCAGGTATTGGGTTTAGGCAGTATAAACTCCACTAACCATTTAACCAGTGTTGAAATGCGAGAACCGAGTGTCGTTGGCAATGATGAAGACGGCTATTCTATTATTGGTGGCAAATATTACGCGTCTTTAACCACACCGTTTGCAACCTATGACCCGGCTGATTCCTGCATGGCGGCTTCAGACGGTAAAGTGCAGGCACCCTGTATTGCAGCATCCGGTGCACAAGGTGTAAATCCATTACATATTACCAATATGGCAGATGATGCGACGCGAGAAAGTGAAACGCTGACCCTGGGTTTAAATGCCAAATGGACTTTTGATGATTTTGTAATCTCAGCTGACTGGTCTCACTCGAAAGCATCAGAAGATTCGTTTGACCGGACCATGAGTCTGGTGATGTTTGAAAATGCCGCGGCTGCTACACCAAAAGTTGAAACCGATTTGGTACTGGATTACCGAATGGACGGGCTGAAAGTGCCAAGTGTTTCTGTGACGGATGCTGCAGGCGAAGCGGTAGATTTTACCGACGTGAATAAAATGATGGTAACCAGTTATTCTCAATTTCCTCGCTATGAAGAAAACCAGGCAGATGCGGTACGTTTAGATATTGATTATATGCTGGATAACGACTTTATCACGTCAATTGAAGCCGGTGTTCGTATATCAGAACGTAAACATACGCTAGAGCGAGGTGTTTGGTCTTATGGCGGCCCGGGTCATTTTGAAGACGGCATTCACCGCAATAAACGCAGCTGGGATCAGATGCGCCAAGGTAACTATATTGTATGGGCCGGTGGCGAAGAAATTGAGCGTTTTGCGCCTTATCAGTTAAGTGAAAATGAAGTTGAAGTCGTTAAATTTAATGATGAATTTGCGTCACTACCTGCATTTTTATCGATTGACAATGAAGCCATCGCAGATAACTGGCTGGTGGATTCAAATGGTAATCCACTTGATCGTGATGCAGTGGATGTATGGGAAGGCGCAGACTGGACGATAACTCAGGACAGAGATATTACTGAGAAAGTAAAATCTGCTTATGTTATGGCAAATTTAAGCACCAGTATTATGGATATGCCCTTAACCGGTAACATTGGTGTGCGTTTTGTTGAATCTGAACAAATCTCGTTTGGCGTTAGCGCAGCACCAACATCAAGAGAAGTGAAACTGGATGAAGAAGGCAACCCAGTTCTGGATAAAAATGGCCGGGAAGTTCTGGAGGTTGTAGGGACTGGTGATGAAATTACTGATGATGTTGGGGTTACGCGCAGCTCTCATCTGTATCGCGAACTGAGTCATGATTTTGACAATGTATTACCGTCATTAAACCTGAGCTTAAGTCTGACAAATAATGATTATCTGAAGTTCGCTATGGCGAAAGTAATCGCACGTCCTGAGTTATCTCAGATGGCAGTTAGTGGCAATTATAATTATGAAATTAATCGACCGCGTGACGGTAAAGATGTAGTTAATATGGATATGAGTACCAGTCCTTACCTAGAACCGTTTCAGGCGACTCAGTACGATATTTCATACGAGCACTATTTCACGGAAACCGATGGTAACTTCTTTGTAGCTTTATATAACAAAGATATTGAATCTTTTACTGATACAACCACCATTTTTGACTTTGATTTTGCAGCTGCGGGTATTGACCTACCAACCACTTCAGACAGTGGCCAGCCTGTTGAGCCGGGTGATTTAAATGTCACTGTCAATAATGATAAAGGCGGATATGTTCGTGGTTATGAAATCGGCTATACCCAAACGTTTGATTTTTTACCTGCGCCATTCAATGGCCTGGGTTTCTCGGGAAGCTACTCTCACACTGAAAGTGAAATTACCCGTACTGTCAATATCGGAACGGGTCAGGGTGACGTTGAAACGCCTATCGAAGGTTTATCGCCCAATATTTATAGTTTCACTGTTTTCTTTAACTATGACGATGTGCTTGAAACTTATCTGAATGCCCGCTACCGGGAATCTTATTTGGGTCGACAAATAGCTGTGGGTTCTGACCAGTCGGCTTTTTTCAGTGAAGAAACGATTCTGGATTATCAAATTAAATACAAGTTTAGCGAGGATTTTAATGTGCTCTTCTCTATTAATAATCTAACAGATGAAGCAAACCGTTCTTACTTCGGTGACAGAAGTAAAACCGGTACGATTCAGTACTTTGGCCGTAACTATTTCTTAGGCTTTAATTACAGCCTGTAGTAGGTCTATTTCGGTTAATCATAAAAACACAGAGCCCAAATTAATTTTGGGCTTTTTTTTCGACTAGATACATACAGAGCTCTTATGAAGAATATTTTATCTCCAATTCCAGTTAAACCCGTTCTGGCTTCAGTGGCTGCCTGCATTTTAGCGGCCTGTACATCAGGCAAAATGACAGCTGAACCTGCAGAAAATACAATCACTAAAGACAAATTTGTTGTTTATCAGGTTTTTACAAGATTGTTTGGTAACAAAAATACGACTAATAAACCCTGGGGGACCATTGAAGAAAACGGAGTTGGTAAGTTTTCAGACTTTACACCTGAAGCATTGCAAGGCATCAAACAGTTAGGCGTGACACACATCTGGTACACAGGTGTACCTCATCATGCCTTGATAAATGATTATACTGAATATGGAATCAGTAATGATGATCCTGATGTAGTGAAAGGTCGTGCCGGTTCACCTTATGCAGTTAAAGATTATTATTCTGTTAACCCTGATTTAGCGAACGATCCTGCAAATCGTGTTGCAGAATTTGAGGCCTTAATTGAGCGTACTCATGCACAGGATATGAAGGTTATTATTGATATAGTGCCGAATCATATCGCCAGAAAATATGAGTCGTTAGGCAAACCGGACGGTGTGGAAGATTTTGGCGCATCAGATAATACCCAAGTAGAATACGCCAGAGACAATAATTTTTATTATATTCCCGGAAAAGAATTTGAGGTCCCTGAATATGAGGGAGGTTACCAACCTTTAGGCGGTGAGGCTCATCCAGCTGCTGATGGTCAGTTTGATGAGAATCCGGCAAAGTGGACGGGTAACGGCTCTCGTAAAGCTCAGCCAAACTCTCACGACTGGTATGAAACCGTAAAAATAAACTATGGTGTGCGACCAGATGGCAGTCATGACTTTGCTGATTTACCAGACAGTTATGCACTAAAAGATTATCAGCAGCATTATGCTTTCTGGCAAACGAAATCTGTGCCTGATTCCTGGAAAAAATTTAAAGATATTGCCTTATTCTGGACCGAAAAAGGGGTAGATGGTTTCCGCTTTGATATGGCTGAAATGGTTCCGGTTGAGTTTTGGAGCTATATGAACTCAGCAATCAAAATGGCTAACCCGGACGCTTTCCTGTTAGCTGAAATTTATAATCCAGCACGCTACCGTGATTATATTCACTTAGGCAAAATGGACTATTTATACGATAAAGTCGATTTTTACGATAGTATAAAACGGGTTATGCAGGGCAAAGACTCAACTGATCATCTGGTTTCAATTCAAAGCCGGTTTGCTGATATTGAGCACCATTTATTACATTTCCTTGATAACCATGATGAACAGCGTTTACCAAGTCCTGACTTTGCCGGCTCGGCAGAAAAAGGAAGACCAGCTATGGTCGTATCGGCCACTGTGAGCAGCTCGCCTATGATGATTTATTTTGGGCAGGAAGTGGGTGAAGACGGTAGTGAAAATATGGGATTTGGCACAGCTACCCGCACGACTATTTTTGATTATGCAGGTGTTCCAGCTCATCAGAGATGGATGAACGACGGTAAATTTGACGGTGGGCAGCTATCCTCAAAAGAGCTGGCTTTAAGAGATTTTTATCAACGTTTGCTAACTTTTACTAAGCAAAGCAGTGCAATGACAGGTGATTATGCTGATTTACATTTGGTGAATCGTTCTGCTAATCACGACGTTTACACAGATAAATTATTTTCTTATGCTCGATTTGATGCTAACCAAAAATTATTTGTGATTGCGAATTTTTCTGAGCAGGCAACAGATGAAATCAACTTGATTATCCCGGCCCATGTAATAGATCAAATGCAGTTATCAGATGGCAAATATCAACTGGCAGAGCAATTGTATGGTAAGTATAAAACTGAGCTGATTGTTGAAGGTGGAACAGGTTATGTTCAAGTTCAGTTAACAGGCTTAGAGTCTTTTATATTAGAGGTTCAATAAGTCAAACAATGCAGGTGATTAGCTCGCGAATCACCTGCATCTATCACTTAATCAAAATTAATCAGGCAAGTTTGAGTGAGACTTCTCTACCATTGTTAAGCTTTTTCACCTGATATTCGATACCCAGTTTTTTGGCCAGTTTATCCACTATTACCAAACCAATACCAAATCCTGAGGATTCGGACGGATTGTTTATGTTTTTATCTTGATTGACAATTTTTAGCCTATGGTTTTGTATCGTGATTGTGATATCAGCTTCCTGACTATGTTGAAATGCATTTCGAATTAGGTTGTTAATCATGATTAGGAGCGCGACATAGTGGTTACGGACGATTTCAGGTTCTGCATAAATACTGATTTTGATATTTTTATTTTTTATCAGGAACTGATTATCCTCAATCGACTTTTCCACTATCTCTTTCAGATTGCAATCAGTAAGGTTCAGGTCTTCAAAATTCTCCTTGCTTAGCCACAACAGTGTTTCCATTTGGTAGCGCATATCCGATATGGCTGATTCCATATTGGTTAATACTGAACGTTCTTTTGGCGAGAGATCCTGCATCATAAGTTCAAGTAATTCTATGTTGGTCGATAGCACTGTAATAGGTGTTCTGAGTTCGTGACTTGTATATTTAGCAAACGACAGTTCTTCATCCAATACATTACTGATTCCGGACAGATTTTTATTAATTGCAAACGCCATATAGTTGAGTTTTGAAGACGTAAATTCAGGCGGAGGCGGGATTTGTTTGCCGACATTAAGTTGGCTGGTCCATTCCGTAAATTTGTTAATATTGCTATTTGCGCTGGACAAGCGGTATAAAAAAAGTAGTAACAAGCTGGTGAATACAATTAAGCTTAATACGATGACTGGCTGTAGTGAATGATATAATTCAAGATTAATACTGTTAGTGGCAATATCCGTTTTATAGGTTAAATAGGCATAACCTGTATCGGAGTTTCCTACGTCTTTGGGTAATATTAAGGTGTAATCAGGCGCGTTAAGCAGCCCGTTGTAACTTAATTTAATAATTGATGGCTGATTTAGCTTTAGTGAGTGAATATCAGCGGAAGGAAAAGTGCGCTTAAGTTGTTTAATACCTACAACAAAACTAAAATTTTGTGATCTGTTAGCTAATGGGGGGTGATTCAGACTTTCAATTTCTTTAGGATCAGCCTGATATACGCTAACTGCTCTTTCGGCGAAATTAGCCAATTCGGTTGCGCGCTTGGCAGCGTGATTAATATGAAATTCACTGACTTCTATGGTCACATAAATTGTGACAGAAAATAACCAAACTAGAAAAAACGTTATAACCGGGTTTAGGCGCAGTCTATATAGTTGCATCATCTTTTTTTAATACAAATCCGAAATAGGGAACTGAGTGCACAATTTGTGTTGTGAATGGTTTATCCACTCGTTTTCTCAAATTATGAATATGCACTTTTAAGCCATTACTATCAGGCGGATTGTCCGACCAAAGTGCATGCTCTAAATCTTGTTTGCTAACCGGGTTTGGCCAGGCTCTTGCCAAAGTGAGCAGTAACGACCAGTTCGACTTGGATAAGTCTAAAACGACCCCTTCGCGGATAACCTGGTGCTGGTTGGTATCCACGGTCAGTTCAAGTTGTTCAATATTAATAATGCCGGACTGGCCTTGCTTGCGTTTTAGTAAAGCTGAGATGCGAATTTCAAGTTCTTTTAATTCAAACGGTTTGACTAGATAATCATCTGCACCGGCGTCAAACCCTTCAACTTTGTCGTTTAACTGAGCTCTTGAAGTGACTAAGATTAAAGGGGTATTAATGGCTAGGTCTCTCAATGACTTGCAGAGTTCGAAGCCTGAAATTTTAGGCATGTTGACATCCGAAATAATGACATCGTAGCTATTTTCCATTATCAGGTTAATGGCCTGCTGACCATTGGTGCAGTAATCACAATCAATTTCTTTCAAATCAAGATAAGTCACAACACTGTCTACTAAACGAGAATCATCTTCAACAAGCAAAGCTCTGGTTTTCATAAATTTAAACACTCTGATATTTAAACTGTTTAGCCAGAATCCCTTTTAGCATTTCAAATTCACTATTTTTATCTGATAGTAAGCTATAACGATTAAGTTATATTTCACATTAAAATATTAGTTATTAAATTTAATGAAGTGAATAGTTTTTACAATGAATACGTATGTTATCTGTTAAAAAACATTTAAAGGTGGCGCGGTTTTTGGTTTAGTTACTAGTCAGTCTATTTACAGAATTATAGAGTTAGTATGTTTAAGAAATACGCTATTTTTATTTTATGTTGCTTATGTTTGGTTTCTTGCGAAAAAATCATGAATGTGAAATTGCAAACAATTTCAGCTGTTAGTGAAACTCAGTTTAGCTCTACTCCCGGCTACGAGCTGGATTTTGATTTGTTTGCCCCAAGTTCAATGATCGGCTGGGAGTTAAGTGAAAGAACTCGCTTTAACTATCAAGCGAATACTCAAAGTTATGTTATCGATGGCATTCCCATTGATGTTCCGTTACAGGATAAATTGGGCCACAGGTTTAAAATTACGAGCCATGAATGGATACATCAATTTGGCTTTGGCAGTTATGTACCGAGAGCCGAATCCAGTTTTGGAGTGACTCGGGATGAGGTTATTCTGAATATTTCGCTATTAAAAGAACCCAGTACGGACTTATATGTTAAGTTTCAACAAAATGACGATAGCAGGGGTGAGCTATTGTTAAGACTTGAAATCAAAGTGATTGAAAACACTGCCTATCCAAAAGCTTATTTTAAAGCAAACTTATACACGGTTAACGGCAAATAGCAGCAGGGCAAGGTCAAACTTTTCAATATCGTAAATAATAAAATGGATGAGTTATAATTATGAGCATAGGATTTTGTATCCAGTCAAATCCTAATTAACAGCATTCATGCAGTCACAGGATTTTGTATCCAGACAAATCCTAAGTAACTGCATCCATGCAGCAAAAATGGATTTTTCAGGATGAAAATCCAAGCTTACATGCAAGCAATATAGTTACAGCATTTTTGTGAAAATTATTGCGCCACTTCACTATCTTTTATAAAAAACACTTAGCTATGATTTTGCTCTACAAAGAGCAATATATATTGTTTTAAAAATGTTAATTTTGTGTTTTATTTGTAACCGGTTATTAACGCCGCCCTTGTTACTCTCGCCAGTTAAGTAGGTTATTTAATCTGCTTAAACACTAACAAAATAACTCAAAAAAAGAGAGTAAATAAATATGGATAGTAAATTTAATTTTTATAAAAAGAGTGTGCACAGCATTGGCTTGGGGGCCATGCTGTTATGTTTGCCGTTTGCATCTCAGGCTTTTACCTGTGGTGATACTACCGAAAATCCGACAGCTGATTTAACCGATTGGTTTGAGAAAGCGCCCGGCGTATATAAAAAAGGCGATGATTGGTGGGTCATTTTTCATGCTAAACAAGGTGCTGAAAAAGTATATCTTGATCTGGACAATGGTAGTGGTGGGTATACGGGTGTGCGTCTAGCAAAAGCGACCAACCTGTCTCCTTCGCCGACAACAGATATCTGGTGGTGTAAAGCAACAGACAGTCAATGGCCTTCTGATCCGGGAATACCAACGAATGGCGAATCCTATTATTTTTCGGTCGAAGACGAGGGTAATTGGGTGAAGTATCCGGATCCGGCTGCACGCTCTGCTAATTTCGAATGGAATAAATTATTAAATGACGACAGATTAACCGCGAGCAAAATTTATAAAAGTTCATACTCTTGGTCTTCCGAAAGCAGCAGTTGGACTCGCCCAACTCAGGATAAATTAAATATTTATCAGGTTCATCCAGGTCGTTTTACCGCGCGAAATGAAAACGGTAGCGGCACTTTGTTAGCTTTTGATCAGCTAATCGAAGAAATAGATAATGACGGTAATAATGATTACATTAATGAGCTGGGTGTTAATGCAATAGAATTATTACCTGTCAGTGAATTTTCCGGTGATAAAAGTCTGGGTTATAACCCGACTTTTTATTATGCGATTGAAAACTCTTATGGTGGTGCTGATAAACTTAAAGAGTTGGTTGATAAAGCGCATAGCAAAGGGATAGCTGTTATTCTGGATATTGTATTAAATCATGTCGGAAATGCGAGTAATAGTGGTAATACCGATGACCTGTTTGCTGCAATCGATGCGGGTACTTATCTGGATGGTGAAACCATCTGGGGCAAAATGCCTAACTTTGATAACATGGTCGTACGTAGCTTTTTTATGCAAAATATTATGTATTTGGTAGAAGAATTCAAAATTGATGGCTTTCGTTTTGATCAAACCATGGTAATGCATAACTGTCTATACGATGTAAATAATGTCTCCAAAGCTTTTCCATATGATGAAACAACCAACCCGGATGGGCTGGGGATATTATTAAGCACTGCGGATGGCTGTAATGGCGGTGACGGCTGGTATTTAATGCGGGATATTTATGCTGCAGTGCAAGATTACAATACAACAAACTCAACCGACATATGGCTCACAGCAGAGGAATTACCGGATGACTGGTCAATTACGGATGATGATGATCATTCCGAACATGGTGGTTATTATCACGGCCCATATGATAGTCAGTGGACGGATAACTTTCATGATAACTTTAAACGCATTTTAACCGGTGAATCCGGGTATACATTGGACAACCTGAAATATGACAGCAATGATGCGAGTAAAGGCGCCTTTATGTCATTTGGTGATGGCTGGCAGGATGCAACCATCTATACTGCTTCACATGACGAAGTCCAGTATTCAGACGGCAATGAGAGTCCTGAACGAGGTCGAATTTCGTCAATAGGCCTAAATGGTAAAGGCTATGAAATGGAGATGACCGCAATGGCGGGTACTCTGATGATGCGCGGTACACCGTTAATATTTATGGGGCAAGAGTATGGGGAATTAACGCCTTTTTACCATGATAAAGTTACTAACGTTACCTGTAATGATATTTGGAAGGAGGCAGACGCTACGAGCTGCCCACAAGGTGAATCGGTTGATAAATACCGTATCGTAAAAAAAGATAATGGTAGCACCAGCTTTGAAGATGGCCTAAGCAGTGGACAAAACTCAATTCTAAACTGGTATAAAACTTTGACTGGCATTCGTAATGCGGACGCAACAGATATAGCAACCGGTGATATCAGTGTCACGCACTCACATAATGACAACGGCATCTTTGCTTTTACCAGAAACAATGGTGAATATCTGGTGGTGATGAACTTTAAAAGCACGGCATGGGATTATTATGATGTGGGTGTATCAGGTTCTTACCGGGAATTGCTTAACTCCAGCTGGAGTGCATATAACGTTGGCGGTGTGACTGAAAAGACCCGGGGTACACAGGCCCAAAATATTTCGGATGTGCACATTCCAGCTTATGGCGTCGTAATATTGAAAAAAGATATTACAGTACCGTTTGAGTGCAACAATGCAAATTCAAACGACGAAGTTTATGTTGTAGGTGATAAAGCAGTGATTGGCAGCTGGGATTCCAACGAAGGTGTTTTATTAACAAACTTCAATAATGGGACCTGGTCAGGAGATGTGCATGGTTTGCCCGTGAACCAGACTGTGCAATGGAAATGTTATGAAAAAACCACAGATACCTGGGAAAGTGGTAGCAATCACAGCTTCACAACTCCCAGCAGTGGCACTATGTCACAAACTCAAGAAGGCGGTTTTTAACTTACTATTTATTTAATTTAAAAAATTGATGAATGCGTGGTGAGCTGTTTAAGCTGCCACGCATTTTTTATTGTATCTTGCTAACTTTATTAAGTGTTTTAAATGTAAAAAAATTAACCGTTTATTTACTTTTGAGTGGCTAAAATTCTGAACAAATCAGTTTTTCGGTTAAATTAAAGGTAAATTTATGAAACAGAAAACAAAACTCACTCAAATTAGTGCCGCACTGGTAGCCGGTTTAACTACATTGTTAACCAGTTACGCACTTCAGGCTGCGCCCTCACAAAAAGCGCTGGAAAAGCGAAGCAAGCCAGTTCAGGTTCAGTCTGATGATATTTCAATATCTGGCTCTACAACGACTATTGAATTAGGCCGACAAGCTTGGTTGGATGATGATCCAGAAGCGATTTGGCAAAAATCACCGGGTGTATATAAAGAAGGTGATACCTGGTATGTCATATTTCATGCGGCAGCAGGTGACCATAATGTTAAATTATATGGTGATTTTACCAATGGCGAAGAGGATGCGATTAAATTAACGCCAACGCCCGATGGAAAATTCTGGTGGTTCAAAGGTACTGATGCCAGTTTCGCGCGTCCGCCACAACATGGTGATCACTATCGTTTTAGTTTGATCCGTAATAACAAGATAACCATGCAAGATCCGGCTGCACGTTGGGTTACCCATTCTGGTCTGGATAATGGTTGGTCACGCATTTATTTAAGCGATGCTTATCAATGGCAAAGTACTGACTGGCAACGTCCGCAGCAAAGTGATTTAAATATCTATCAATTACATCCGCTGCGTTTTACCAATCGTAATAACGGCCAGGCGCTTGAGCAGGTCAGAGAAGAATTAGATGGCGATGGTTACAACGATTATATTAATAATCTGGGTGTAACGGCTATACAAATGTTGCCTATTAACGAATTTGCCGGTGACTTAAGCTGGGGTTACAACCCGTCTTTCTATTATGCTGTTGAATCTTCATTTGGTGGTCCGGATGCATTAAAAGCCTTGGTAGATGATGCACATAAAAATGGTATCGCTGTGATTCTGGATGTTGAATTTAACCATGTGGCAACAGGCGACAACATTTTATCTCAGGTTGATCACGAAACTTATATGGACGGCGAAACGGTGTGGGGGCCGCTCTATAACTTTAACAGTGATGTTGCTAAACATTTCATTGTGCAAAATATGTTGTATTTAGCTCAAGAGTTTAAAATTGATGGTTTCCGTTTCGATCACACTAATACGATTCATAATGTAGATAGTTATTTTGTTACAGAAAAAGGTGACGGCGGTGGCTGGCAATTCTTACGCGAGATTTATGGCAATGTGAAAGCGCTGGATGAAAATATCTGGTTTACCGCTGAAGAGTTACCTGATTGGTGGGGCATTACCGCCGATGATATAGGTGAAGAAGTAGCGGGAACGGTTCATGCACCTATGGATAGTCAATGGGTTGATATTTTCCACGACAGATTTAAAGACGTATTGAAAGGAGGTCATCTTGATAACTTGTTCCAGGTATTCAGTGAGTTTGGCGACGGTTGGCAAGATGCGACAGTTTATACCGAGTCTCACGATGAAGTTGGCAACCTTGATGAGCGAATTGCCAAAGTAGCAAGAGATGGTCGTGGCTATGAAATGGACCAAATCGCACTGGCTGGCACAATCATGGCTCGCGGTACACCTATGACTTTTATGGGTCAGGAAGGTGGAGAAACCACTCAGTTTCATATCGACTGGTGGGATGACAGATTACCGCTTACAGAATATGAAACAGATGAAATCCGTAGCAAGTCATTAAACTGGTATAAAAAATTGAACGAAATCCGCAGCCAGGACTCATTGGCACTGTCATCTGGTAGCAGCCGGGTTGAATATATTCATGATTATAACGGAATTGCTGCCTTTTCGCGTGCGGACGGTGAGTATTTGGTTATCATGAACTTTAAAGGTACTGACTGGTATAACTATGATATTGGTATTGACGGTGGATACAGAGAAATTGCCAATACCAGCTGGCCACAATTTAACGTATCGGGTGGACCAGAAGTCAGCTTTGGTGGCTGGGATGCACACTATTTCTCCTCATTTAACATTCCGGCATACGGTGTGGTTATTTTAAAACGGGAATATATTGAGCCACCTATCCCTCAGGTTGATATTCACTTTTCTTGTTATAACGGAGAAACTGAGTGGGGCCAAAATGTCTATGTAGTCGGTAATATTTCCGAATTGGGCGGCTGGAATACGCTGCAGGCATTGAAATTATCTGCTGATAATTACCCAACCTGGAGCGGCACTTTATACGGTGTTGATGCCGGAACGGAAATTGAGTGGAAATGTATTAAGCAGGATTTAGGTGATGTTATTTGGCAATCAGGCTCGAATAATTATTATCTGGCTCCACAAAGCGGTGAAGGCAGTACAGCCGCTTCATTCTAACTGACAGACTCTTCAGGTGGAGGCTTGCCTCCACCTTTTACACCTCGCCTATAGCCATTTTTAGCAACCTCTTTTAATCATTTTGATATTGCCTGCGCGCGCCTGACTCTTTGTTTTTTCTTTGTTAATAATTTTTGTTAATTAAAAGTTTATTTAATGTTTATTTTTAACCGGTTTGTAACCTGGTGCTCGTTACTGTGTTTCTGTCGATGTGCTTAGTTTTGTAATTCATATCGAAACCAACGCTAACAAAATAATAACTTGAGGTAACTAAATGTTAAATGCTCTTAATACTCCAAAGCAGTTTACGAAGTATGGATTTAAGACAGCCATGGTTGGTTTAATATTAGGAATGTCAGCAAATACTTTTGCTGCGCCACCTGCTTGGCCGGATGGTGATCCCAGCCAAATTTGGGATCGGGCCCCAGGTGTGTACAAAGAAAGTGACGGTACTTGGTATGCGATATTTCATGCGCAAACGTCTGATTCGAATGTGCGTTTACACGGCGATTTCATCAATGATCCCGATGGCATTGCGATGACAAAAACCCCAGGTGGAGAGTATTACTGGTTTAGAGGAACCGATGCTTCGTTTTCACAGCCTCCTGCTCATGGTGATGAGTACTCTTTTTCGGTAAACAGAAGTGGGCAAACCGTTCATTTTGTTGATCCTGCTGCGCGTTGGGTGACACCATCAACCTACGGGAATATGTTATCCGAAGCAAAATCAAAAATTTATATGAGTGATAATTATCAGTGGCAGAGTAATAACTGGACCCGTCCTTTACAGGAAAATCTGAATATTTATCAACTCCATCCACTTAGATTTACTAGTCGAAATTCAGGCACGCCTCTGGAGCAAGTTACCGCTGAGCTGAATAATGATGGTGTAAATGATCATATTAATAACTTGGGTGTGACAGCAATTGAACTATTGCCGGTTGCTGAATTTTCAGGTGATCTGAGTTGGGGATACAATCCGTCATTATTTTATGCTATTGAAACTTCGTATGGCGGACCTGATAAGCTTAAAGAATTGGTTGATACTGCACATCAAAATGGCATTGCAGTCATACTCGATCTTGAATTTAATCATATAGGTAACTGGGATGGCACAGATGGTGTGCTCGAAGCAATAGATGCCTCATGGTATGCGGATGGCCAGACCGTTTGGGGATCCACTTTTAATTTTGATAATCCGGTTGCTAAACATTATCTAATCCAGAATGTGCTTTATCTGGCCAAAGAGTTCCGTATTGACGGTTTCCGCTTTGACCACACGCATTCTATTCACGCCAGTCATATTGCTGACGGCAGCATTATTCTTGAAGCCGGCAGTGGCGGCGGTATGGATTTCCTGCGTGAACTTTATGGTAAAACTAAAGCATTGGACAATAACATCTGGTTCACGGCTGAAGAATTACCGGATGACTGGACTGTCACCGCTGATGACATGGGGTCAACGGTTGAAGGCACTAATCACGCACCTTTTGATAGCCAGTGGACGGATATTTATCACGATAACTTTAAAAATGTACTGATGGGTATTGGAAACGGTGAATTAGATCAGCTCGTCCCGGTATTTAATCATTTTGGTGATGGCTGGCAAGATGCAACCGTTTACACTGAATCTCATGATGAAGTGGGTAACTGGGATGGTCGGATTGCTAAGAATGCACGTGATAACCGCGGACAGGAAATGGTGATGACATCGCTTGCCGGTACTATTTTAGCACGGGGCACACCGATGATCTTTATGGGACAAGAAGGTGCAGAAACTCAACAATTCCATATTGACTGGTGGAATGATCGTATTCCGCTGGATACTTATGCGACCGATGCGAATCAACAAAAAGTATTGGCCTGGTATAAAGACTTAAATCAAATCCGCTCAAATGACATTACATCATTCGCGACTGGCGATAGTTCAACCATTTATGTTCACAACATCGACGGCATAGCGGCTTTCAGTCGTGACAATGGTAAATATATTGTGGTGATGAATTTCAAAGGTAGCAACTGGACCAATTATGACATTGGAATCAGTGGTGCATACCGGGAAATTGCAAATACCAGCTGGCCACAATATAACGTTAATGGTGGTAATGAAATTAGCCGCGGTGGCTCAGAATCTTTTTATATTACCGATGTATATGTTCCTGCTTATGGTGTTGTTGTTCTGGAGCGTGATGAAAGTGCAACTGTTGATATAACTATGACCTGTAATAATGGCACCACAGTTGAAGGCCAACATGTTTATGCAGTGGGTAATATTCCGGAATTAGGTAACTGGGATTCTAATGCCGCTGTCTCTCTTGACGGAACTAACTACCCAACCTGGAGTGCTACTGTTTCATTACCTTATAACACCGCAATTGAATGGAAGTGTATTAAACGGGATGTAGGTGCTGTTGAATGGCAGTCAGGTAATAACAATACCTATACTACGCCTTATTCAGGCACAGGCAGTACCAGCGGTAGTTTCTAAACTATCAATTAACTTAAATTAAAGCGGGCCGTTAAGTCCGCTTTTTTACGTTTATTTTAAAAAAAAGTGAGGTCAAAAATGTATTCAGCAAAATTCATCGGGAAGATGGTTTTGTCATTGAGTTGTTTGCTTGCCAGCAATTTATCGGTCGCCAAGTCGGTGAGTATCTTTTCGCCGGATAATCAGGTTAAAGTAGAAATTTCCGATGATAATAACCAGCCAGTGTATCGGGTGTTTTACCAAAACAAACCCGTTATCCAAACATCTAAGCTGGGTATGTATTTTAAATCTGAGCCGAACTTTTTAGATGGCTTCAATATTTCAGAGACGGACATACAAAATCGTAACCAGGTTTGGCAACAACCTTGGGGTGAGCGCAGAGAGATCAAAGATCAACATAACGAATTGAGTGTTCAGTTTAAAAGAAATGAGGCGCCATTTCATACTTATACGCTTAAATTCAGAGCATTTAATGACGGTATAGGTTTCAGATATGAAGTACCGGAACAAACGGGTTTAGATCAATTAGAAATTATAAATGAAGCGACTGAATTTGTATTGCCTGACAGTGCCGGTAGTGATGCCTGGTGGATAGGCGCCGGGCAATTTAACCGCTACGAGCATTTGTATAAAAAAAGCAAACTCAATGAAATTGATCGAGCGAATACGCCATTTACCGCACGTTTATCTAATGGTGTGTATTTAAGCATTCATGAAGCCGCACTGGTTGATTATGCCGGTATGACACTGGAACAGCAGCAACCTGGTGTATTTAAAGCCCGACTTACGCCCTGGTCAGACGGGGTAGCGGTGAAAACTCAAGCTGGATTTCATTCGCCCTGGCGCACCATTCAGATAGCTCAGGCGGCTACGGGATTATTAAATTCAGATCTGATTTTAAATTTAAATGAACCTAATAAACTGGGCGATGTATCCTGGGTGAAACCGGGCAAATATGTGGGTATCTGGTGGGGCATGCATATAGGTACACATACTTGGGGAGCGGGTGATAAGCATGGCGCGACCACTGAATTAACAAAAACCTATATGGACTTTGCTGCCAAATATGGTTTTGATGGCGTATTAGTTGAAGGCTGGAATACAGGTTGGAATGGTGATTGGGTTGCCAATGGCGATCTGTTTAGTTTTACGCAGGCTTATCCCGATTTTAACTTAGCCAAAATCAGTGAATACGGCAAAAAAGTGGGCGTTAACTTAATCGGGCATCATGAAACTTCGGGTTTTGTCACTAACTATAAAAATCAAATGGCAGATGCCTACGCGCTTTATGAAAAACATGGTGTTGAGCAAGTTAAAACCGGCTATGTGGCTCATGCCGGTAATATTACCCGGGTTGATGAAAATGGTTTTGAGCGCAAGGAATGGCATGACGGTCAGTTTATGGTTGGCGAATATTTACGCAGTGTAACTGAAGCGGCTAAACGTAAAATTAGCATTAATACCCATGAACCGGTAAAAGATACCGGACTACGTCGCACTTACCCTAACTGGATTTCACGTGAAGGCGCGCGCGGACAGGAATTTAATGCCTGGGGACAACCTCCGAATCCGCCGGAGCATACAGTGAATCTGGTCTATACCCGTATGTTATCCGGCCCAATGGATTTTACGCCTGGTGTATTTGATTTAACCTTCAATCAGGATCAGCAAGGCGGTAAAGCCTATCCAAACCGAATTCCAACTACGTTGGCAAAACAACTTGCGCTTTATGTGGTTTTATATAGTCCGATTCAGATGGTGCCAGATTTACCTGAAAACTATGAAGCCCGTCCGGATGCATTTCAGTTTATTGTAGATGTGCCTACTGACTGGGAAAAAAGCGAAGCAGTAGCCGGTGAAGTGGGTGAATATGTGGTATTTGCCAGACAAGAGCGCGGTGGTGATGACTGGTATTTAGGAGCAATTACCGACGCAAACGCGCGTACAGTTAAAATTAATCTGGACTTTTTAAGTTCCAATGAAACCTATGACGTTCAAATTTACCGGGATGGTGAAAACGCTGACTGGCAGACAGAACCGTATGATTTGATTATTGAAACCAGACAGATGAAAAAAGGAGATGAATTGACTCTCTCTATGGCGACCAGTGGTGGCACCGCTATTCGTTTTAAAAAGCGATAGCTATTTTAGTTACCCTGAGCTATTTAAATAGGATGCGCTTTAGCGCATTCTTTTATCCGGATACAACAGGGCTAAAACTAATAATAGGTAAGATATGAGACTATTCATTACTGTTTTACCTATTTTAAACTCTGATAAGGATACTCTCCAGGGTAACGGAAAAATGAAGAAGGATCTGTTCAGTAAATGCGAAATTTATCAATTTTTTATATATTCTCTCTTGTCTTAGCTTTTATGGCAGGAAAGCTTATCCAATCTGAGCCGGATAATATGAGTTATCCGGTTCTTATCTGCTCTGAACAAAAAGTCGATGTTGAGCTACAAGCTATAGAGTCGGCATTGGCGTTACCCGTATCAGATAAAGCTGACCTGCCTGAGCGTCAAATCGAGCAGAAAATCTCAGACGATTTACCTGTAAACAGAGTAAATATAAGTCAAACCCAATCACAAAATCTGATTGTACCGGATGGCTTAACCCAGTCTAAGATGATGGAAGTTTTAAAATCTGTAAGATTAGGCGAGCAACTGGCAGAGTTAAACCAGGCTATGGTCAGTGAACATGATTCACAAGCAGAGGAGATAGACTACGAGTGGGCGTTATCGCTTGAGCAAAAAATTTACGACTTTATTGTGACTCACGAGTTATCCAATGACGTAGATATTAGACAGATTGCCTGCCGGAGCACACTTTGCGAAATATCGGTTTATGAATACGCGCCACAAATCTGAAGTCGTGTATCCTCTGATCTGCTGGCGCAGCCATGGTGGAAATTTAAAAGCTTTAGTCAATCGCAAGAGCAAAGTGATAAAAATCAAGTCTATTTTCGAATTAGTCGGAAAATAATTCGCGTTCTAGAAAATTATTTTATTAATTTAACGGCATACAACTCAGATTTAACCAACTTTTAACCTGAACGGGCATAGATTATTAATTGAATATTGGCTGGATTGCAGTCTGCTTCAACTGTCACCAGAAGTCAGAATCCGGTTTTCATATTCAAAATAATAATTACATTCCCCAATAATTTTAATGTGCGCTTCGGCGCACCTTTTTAAATGCTGTGGAATTATATTATTAGCAATCGGAGGCCAAGGCTGTGTTCTGGTTGATTATTTTAAGGTTTTAAAAAGGACATTTTGTAACTCTATCAGGGGATTACAAGTATGACTATATATAACTCTCTTTCTTTATTTAAACGCAGAATATCCAGTGTATTGATACCACTGTTTATCTTATATTCAAATCTGACTTTTGCAGCACCGCAAATTATTAATTACCCAAACATGGATGGTCGGGGTGTTATGCATCAGGGATACCAGATTCTTAAACTGGCATTAAAGCATTCCGATAAGGAATATCAAATACGAATGCTTGATGGCGATATGAATGATGAAAGAGCCAGGATTAGTTTGAAAAGAGGCTTAATTGATGTGGCCGATTTTGGTTATTCACTGGAATCAGAGCAAGAATTCAGGACTATCTTTTTTCCATTGGATCTGGGGCTCAGTGGGTTAAGAGTTTTACTTATTTTAAAAAAATCACATTCAAAACCCTTCACATATGAAATTGATTTGGCTGATTATTTTGCTGGATTAGGTCAATACTGGTCAGAAGAGTCAATTTGGCGTGACAGCAATTTACCATTCTATAGTTCTTCTACGCTTGGCGGAATGTTTAAAATGCTTAAAAAAAATAGAGTTGACTATATCCCCTTGGGTATAAATGAAGCAGCTACTGTATTACAGCAATTTACCTCACACAATTCTGAGTTGGTCATACATCCCAATATTTTAATCAAATACGCTTTTGCCAGAATGTTTTTTGTTAATCCTGAAGCGGTTGAATTGGCTGAACAAATTGAAATCGGTTTACACAGAATCTATGAAAGTGGTGAACTTCAACGAAAGCTAGATGCACTGAATAAATTAGAAAAAATAAATTCCGGCCTAAATAATAAAGAAATTACACTGATTGAACTGGATAATCCTTCAAAATCCCAAGCATTTAGTGACATGTTGGATAAATACTCGCTCCCTAAATTTCATTTTGGACGCTGAGAGTACTGAAAATTTACATCGTTTCAAATACAGATCATATATTAGGGGCCTGGTATCGAATGATTGAGCTTAGTGAATTTGTTAGAGCGGATATTTTAAGAGGTTTTGGGATTCCGACTAATCCTGATGTATTAACCAAAATTGAATATATTCAGTTGCAAGCAAATGTAGATTTGCTCGATTTAGCTGAAGTAATAGTCACAGATGTTGGTTTATCTGCTTTGTTGTTAAAACTAGTCAATTCACCTGATTACGGTCTTAACAAGAGTGTGTCCGATATTAAACAGGCCGTTATGTTTTTAGGTAAAGACCTAACTGAGGCAGTTATAAATATGAATACTCAATGTCAGAGGACTGAGCCCCTTCAAGAATTTTGGGACAATTCTATTCAACTAGCCAATGTCGCTACTTTTATCGCGTGTCAATTGAAGCAACAAATTGAAGCCGATTTTATATATACATTAGGCCTTTTTCTGGATTGTGGTGTTTCAGCATTTATTTCGAAATACGATAATTACAAAAATATAATGATTCATTTTGGTCAAAGTGAAAAAAGCTGTTTAGTTGCGCTGGAACAATCACATTATACGACGGACCATGCAATCGTTGGATATTATCTTGCAAAGTCCTGGCGTTTACCCGATGAAATTTGCTATTTGATATTATGTCACCATGATAGAGATTTTCTTATCAGGAAACACTCAGACAGGTTAAAAATAAGTTATGCCATTATTAAAGCTGCTGAAAATATTGTATCAAGCTATCGTAAGTTAATACCCTCCAATGACTGGTATCATATACAAAAAGATGTTTTGGATATCATGGGAATGGATGCTGGCGATTACAGGGATATCTGGGAAGATGCTGAAGTCTATATTACATAAACCTAAGGTGGTGGGCTGCAAAATTAAGTCTGGTTTGAGTTCAACATTCTTGAAATAAAAAAATCCTTTAAATCACTGAATCTCAGGTACCTGCTAAGGCCATAGTTTGGACGCAGGGGGATATTAAATTGGTGAATAATAATTAGTTGTCGATCAAAGGTACAGTTATTCGCATTCTTAGGCTAAACTTCTGAGAAATTAATAATTTTACTTTGCCTATGAAATACTATCTGCCTTTGGGCGTTTTAGTTGTGGCAAACGGATTTGGCACGCTACACTGCAGTTATGCCAGTGAACTCGAAAAACACAATAATATAGAAGTGATCCAGGTACATGCTAAAAAGCGTGCTATCGCATACAAAAATACGACCAGTAACCTTTCTATTTATACTTCCCGCGAGCTCGAACAGCTCAATTTGAAAGATTCAACTCAACTGTCGTCACTCGCACCGAATGTCAAAATTACTCAAAATGCAGCTGAAGGCACTCCGCCTTCTATCAGTATTCGGGGGGTCTCTTTACTGGATTATAATACCGGCAATACCTCACCCGTTGGGATTTATGTTGATGATATTGTAGGCGGCTCGGTGAATAACCAAATCGTTAATTTATTTGATATGGAACAGGTTGAGATTTTAAAAGGGCCTCAAGGCACACAATTTGGCCGAAATACTAACGGTGGAGCGATTCTTTTATATTCTAAAAAACCGACTGATAAGCTGGAAGGTTATGCGATTGCCGGTAAGGGGAATAATAATCAGTCTAAGTTAGAGGGCGCATTTAATTTACCTTTATCTGACGATACTAGGTTACGCTTTTCGGCCCAGTTATTAGATTATGATTACAGCACAAACAACTTATATTTGCAGAGTCCGGTCGCCGGATTAAAACAAAAAAACTACAGGGCGATTTTAACGCATCAGGCTGACAAGCTGGATTTAATGTTTAAACTTCATATGGAAGACTGGCGAGGCACAGTTAATCCACCGGGCAATATCGGGGTGATTGCGGCATTTGATGAAAATGGTGCACCGAGCGCATATTGCAGCCCTAAAGAGGCCGGTTCCACGGATTGTTTTGATGCATTTGGGTTTAACTCTGGTAGTAATGACTTTCACACAGTAAATGTGGACAATCATAGTCCGCATAACACTGACAGTTGGGGGTCAAGCCTGCATTTGAATTACAACTTAACAGATAAAATAAAACTGATTTCTTTATCTGGGTTTAATTCGCTGGAGCGTTTGAGCGGATTTAATTGTGACGCCAGTCCGTCAAAGTTATGCCAGGGCGCACTTGGGGTTGAAGATGACGCTTTTTCTCAGGAGTTCAGGCTTGAACTGGATTTAGACGATGCGTTTATCTCTTTAGGTACTTTTTATCTGAATGAATCTATTCATCAGGATAACTTCAATGACCTGTTTCGTGATTTCAGAGGGACTGGGTTAGTCGACAATCAATTTACGACTAAATTCTTATACGATAATCAGTTAGATATTCAATCTCTGGCGGTTTTTGCCGATTTGGACTTTGCGTTGACGGATGATTTTTATCTGTCCGTTGGCGCCCGCTATACCGATGAATTAACCGAATATACCGCACATTCGGATGCGGATACTGTACTGGACAATAGTTTAAATGATGACGCTATACTGGCTAGTATTCAGTGTGTTAAAGGCTCAGTTGAATATGATACCAGTTTTGATGCGGTTTGTTTGAACTGGGATTTAAGCGGTAAAGTCAAAAGCGATCATTTATCGGGCAATTTGGCGCTGCGTTATGAACTCGATACCAATACAAACCTGTATTACCGGATCGCCAAAGGGTTTAAAAGTGGTGGTTACAACGGTGGCTTAATTTTTAGCCAAGAAGAAGCTGAAAATGCAGAATATGGTGCAGAGGAGCTGCTTGCTCACGAAATCGGTATTAAAACCAATACTGCTTTTTGGCGAACCTTTATTCAGGCGAGTGTATTCTGGTATGACTACAAAGATCAGCAAATTTTTATCAATCAGGCTTCTGCAATTGAAGGCAATCCGCCATTGCAGCTGCTTGACAACGCAGGTGAGTCTGAAATTTATGGCTTAGAGCTGGATTTGTATACCGCTCCGGTAAAACCTCTAATCATACGCTTTGGTGTGGGCTATTTACCAGAAGCACAGGCACATTATGATGATGGGGCAGGGCAAACCTTGTCTAAGCGCCTGCCTTTGGCATCAGAGTGGAATGTCAGCACGTCATTTAATTACCGCTTTGAAAAACTGTCAACTCAACTGGATTTTGAGTATCAAAGTGATTTTTATTTTGACCAAAATGAAAATCCTTATACCCGCCAAGATGATCTTTTGTTAGTGAATGGACAATTAGATTATGCAATCACGAATGCTCTGACTGTGTCTTTATGGGGCAAGAACCTGACCGATGAAGAATACAGTCATTTAAGGTTCGATCTAACTAACTTTTTGGGCATGCTCGAAGACTTTAAAGCCGATGGTCGCAGATATGGCATCGAAGTTCGGTTATCACTTTAATTCAATGCTTGCGGGCTGATTCCAGTCTGCGAGTTTTAATATTTCACTTATAAACAGATTCATAGGCAGGTAAGATTATAGTCAATATTGTTTTCTTATCATTTTTGGACATCTTTTGAATCATTTTCTGCGTTTTTTGATTGGTCGCGGTGCATTTAGTCTGGTTGAGTCTGTTTTATCTGTCGCGATTGGCTGGCATTTATATCAAATAACCAAAGATCCGTTTGCTTTGGCTTTGGTTGGTTTATTTCAGATTATTCCTGTATATGGACTCTTTCTAATCAGCGGCTGGGTGATTGATCATGTCTCACGGAAAAAAATCCTGGTATGTGGATCAATTATTCAAACCCTAAATCTGTTTGTGATTGCACTGATTATGAATGCGGATACCTTTTCTAAATGGCATTTATTTTTGCTGCTGAGTGTGTCCGGAGCGGTGAAAGCCTTTATGTCGCCTGCGCTGCAGGCGGTTATGGTGAATATTGTACCCAAAGAACAGCTTAACCGAGCAATTGCCCTTAATGGCACAGTCTGGAATCTGGCTACAACGATTGGGCCCTTTCTGGCCGGTATTTTGATTGCGATAATTGCTAAAGATGTTTATTGGTTACTGGTATTTTGCTCCGTATTAACCAGTGTGAGCTTTTTGATGTTGCCTGAAATTAAAGTTAAAGCGGCCAGTTCCGCTTCCCGCTCTGTTCATGGTTTGTTAGAAGGCATTCAGTTTTTAAAGCAAAATCCAACTGTATTCGGCTGTTTGTTTATCGATTTAATGATTGTACTCTTGGGCAGTACAGTTGCATTATTACCGGTTTATGCCGCCGATATTCTCAAAGTAGGCGCTGAAGGTTTAGGTTTATTGCGGGCAATGCCAGCAGTTGGTGCTGTGTTAATTGGCTTATATGTGTCTAAATATAAGCAGGAATTTAAGCGAACCGGTGCTACTTTATTTTATGCATTAACTGTATTTGCACTCTCTATTGTCATTTTTGCGATTTCAGACAATATCTGGTTGTCGGCGATGGCGTTATTTTTATATGGCGCATCAGATATGTTTAGTGTGGTGATTCGCGGCGCTGTTGTACAGCACGCCACGCCAGATCATTTGCGAGGCCGGGTCTCTTCGGTCAATTCGATTTTTATCGCCAGTTCAAATCAGTTGGGTGATTTTAGAGCAGGCTCAGTCGCATCAATCGCCGGAACGGCTAATGCAGCTTTAATGGGCGGTATTTCGGCGGTGCTGGTGGTTGTCGGTAGCGCCTGGTACTTTAAAGAGCTCAGAGCCTTAAAATCGGCGGATCTCGCTGAAAACTAACGTGAAGCCCGATATTCGTCTTTGCTTGTTAAAATCTCGACTGGCTTAATTCTGTTTTTAACGCTGAATTAAGCCAGCTTCGAGCGATACGGGTTTTATACCTGAGCTTTTTAAAACCAGCTAACCAAATGTTACCAATAAAACGATTTGTATTTTTTTTGTAAAAAATGTTGAAAACAACGTTGTTTAAGTCTATAGTTTAGACAACGTTGTTTAAGAGAGTCAATAAGCTCATCATTTAAGGTAATTAAGTTTATGAAAGGTTTAATTCCGATGCTGGCGGTAGGGTGTTTATCAGCTTGCAGTCAATTTAATGCAAATACGGAAATGCAGGGCATGAATTCAGGAGGCACACAAGTGGATAAGGCGCAACATCATTATCAGGAGCACCACAGGCCACAATATCATTTTACGCCTCGTGCGAACTGGATGAATGATCCAAATGGCATGGTTTATCTGGATGGCGAATACCATTTATTTTATCAGTATTATCCGGACGATAATGTTTGGGGGCCTATGCATTGGGGTCATGCCATCTCTAAAGATATGGTGACCTGGGAGCATTATCCGGTTGCTTTGTACCCAGATGAGCATGGTTGGATATTCTCAGGCAGTGCCGTATTTGATAAAAATAATACGTCGGGATTAGGTACGTCTGATAACCCGCCACTGATTGCCATTTACACTTACCACAATGATAAAAAAGCGCGCGCAGGCTCAAACAATTACCAAACCCAAGGCATTGCCTACAGCCTGGATAAAGGTCGCAGCTGGACGCCTTATGAAAATAATCCGGTATTAATTGGTCCGGATATTCCTGATTTCCGCGATCCTAAAGTCAGCTGGTATGAGCCAGAGCAAAAGTGGGTAATGGCATTGGCGATAGATGACCATATTGGCTTTTATTCATCGAAAAACCTGATTGACTGGCAGTTTGAAAGTAATTTTGGCATTGACGCCGGTACTCATGCCGGTGTTTGGGAATGCCCTGATTTAATAAAAATGCAGGTTGAAGGTTCAGATGAAGAAAAATACGTACTTTTAGTCAGCATTAATCCGGGTGGCCCGAATGGTGGCAGCGCGACGCAATATTTTGTGGGTGATTTTAACGGTAGTGAGTTCATTTTAGATAAAAAAATGAAACAACAAGTCTCTAAAGTCCCGGCTGAATTTCCGCAAGGTAAAGTGTTTGCTGATTTTGAAACCGACTTTTCCGGTTGGACAGTTAAAGGCGATGCATTTTCGTTAGGGCCGGTTGCCGGTAATGCAGACGGGCAAAGCGGTGTTTCAAACTTTGTGGGCAAACGTCTGGTCAATTCGTTTAACAAAGGCGATGCAACCACAGGTGAGATTACCTCACAAAGTTTTAAAATTGATGAGCCTTATATCAACTTTTATATTGGTGGTGGTCAACATCCGGGCAAAACCGGCATTAAACTCATTGTAAACGGTGAAGTAGTGCGCAGTGAAACCGGCCACAACTCAGAAAAGCTGGATGTTGCAAGCTGGGATGTTGCTGAATATCAGGGCAAAACCGCACAGTTAAAAATAGTCGATCACGTGACCAGTGGCTGGGGCCATATTAATGTTGATCAAATAGTATTTTCTGACAAACCTGCATTACCTGTGCGTGAACCGGCGATCTGGCTGGATTACGGAACGGATAATTATGCCGGTGTAACCTGGTCGAATGTACCTGAGTCGGATGGACGCCATTTATTTATCGGTTGGATGAGCAACTGGTTATACGCCAATGATGTGCCTACCGATGAGTGGCGAAGCGCTATGACTGTGCCAAGATCCCTTACTTTGCATAATACTGTAGAGGGCTACAGAGTATTTTCTAATCCGGTGAGCGAGCTCAAAAGTTTACGGATGGAGTCAAATACAACAACCGGGAATATTGTCAGTGATCAGATTGATTTTAATCAGCTGGCAGGTATTCAGTCGGCTCAGTTTGAGTTGGATCTGACGCTTAACGCGCATCAGGCTCAGTCGTTCAGCATTAAAGTTACCAACAATATTAATGAACAGGTAAGTTTTAACTTTGACAGAGCCAACAATCAGCTTGTTTTAGACAGAACACAAGCCGGTAAAAAGCGTTTTCATGACAACTTTGCAACAACGCAAACAGCGCCATTAAACGGTGATGCTGAAACCTATCATATTCAGCTTTTTCAGGATGCGTCCTCGGTTGAAGTCTTTGTCAATCAGGGTGAAGTTGTGATGACAGCACTGGTTTTTCCTAATCAGGATTTATCGAATATCAGCTTGAGCGCAGAAGGCGAGGTTGAACTGAGTCGCTGGAGTTTGCATAAATTAGGCTCAATCTGGCGCAAGTAACTAGAAAATAAATATTTTTGGTCGTATCCGGAGCAATCGACTATTGTGAATATACTACTGATTTAGCACAAGGGAATGCTTGCTAAATCATACTCTAAAAATCCGCACCATTAAAACAACGTTGTATTATTGGTGTGAAATGAAAACATGGGGACACACGAATGAAGCAATTCAAGTTAAATCCATTCAGTACATCAGGCACCTTGCCAATTGTTTGCAGCTCATTGTTTTTGTTGCTGCCGACAGTTGTTCAAGCAGCGGAAACCGAAGCTGAAAGTCAAGCAAAACAAGAAATTGTTCAGGCTGCTGAAACTGAAGCAGACAATACAGATAAACCTGAAGTCGAAGAAACTATAATTGTTACCGGTTACAGCACCCAAAGAAAAGAAGATTTAACCGGTGCGGTAACCGTTGTTGAGCTGGATGATATTGAAGATCAGCCAGCCGGTAACATTATGCGTAACTTACAAGGCCGGATCCCGGGTTTATCTATTACCACTGACGGTAATCCGGGACAAGGCGCTACCGTACGCATTCGTGGTCAGGGTTTAGGCCGTTTGGGTAATAACGATCCTTTATATATTGTGGATGGTGTACCGACAAAACTTAGTTTGCATCAGCTAAACTCGCGTGATTTTGAATCCATTCAGGTATTAAAAGATGCGGCTGCGGCCAGTATTTATGGTGCACGAGCTGCCAACGGTGTAATTGTCATTACCACTAAAAAAGGTAAAAAGGGCAGTGTTCAGTTTAATGTTTCATACAATGAAACCATTGAAGACTTTGATTATGATTTACGTCCGCTGAATACTCAGGAGCGGGCTCAGGTTGTCTGGCAGGCTGCGGTTAATGACGGCACCAATCCAAATAATGCCAGCCCTTTATATACGTATGACTGGAACGGCGACTATGACAATCCGGTATTAAACAAAATTATTTTCCCGAATAAATTAGATGCAAATGGCACTACGTCACCTGCGATGCCGGGTACAAACTGGTTTGATGAAGTGACTCAGCAGGCGAAAACCCGTGATTTGAATTTTTCTGTCAGTGGTGGTTCAGACAGAGCAACTGGCTTTATGTCGCTTGGTTTTTTTGAAGCGCAAGGCATAGTGAAAGAGTCTAACTTTGAGCGTATTTCATTTCGTGCTAACTCATCATTTGATGTGGTCGAAGATAAATTTACCGTGGGTGAAAATTTAACTTTAACCCGTCAGACTTCTAATCAGGTCAACAGCGAAGCCTATAATATTTTGGGCTTAGCACTTGAGCAACAATCAATCGTGCCTGTGTATACGGACGATGGTAGTCAGTTTGCAGGTCCGGCAGCCGGTATTACTGACCGTGATAATCCGGTGATGTTAATTGAACAAAACAAAGACAGTGAAGATATGTTTACCCGCTTTATGGGTAATATTTTTGCTGAATACAAACCGATTGAAACGGTTAAACTCAGATCGAATGTGGCATTGGACTATGGCAATTTTTATTATCGCCGCTTGGTTAGAACAGTAGATGCAGGTACGCAGCAGCGCGAAGCCGAGTTATTTAATGCCAACGCCTGGACTCAGAATTTAACGTTTTCTAATACCGCAGAATATTCAGATACCTTTGATGATAAACATAACTTGGTTGTATTAATTGGTACAGAAACCATTGACTACAAAGCCGAAGACTTTAACGTGTTAAGTAAAGGCATTGCAGTTGAAGATTACGACTTTGCCTTTCAGGGTACAACCACGGGCGAAGTATTAAAAGGCGGCTTGGGCGATGAATGGTCATTAAACTCTTATTTTGCGAAAGTCGATTATAACTTTGACGACAAGTATTTAGTGTCCGGTACGATCCGCCGCGATGGTTCATCCCGCTTTGGTTCAAATAACCAATATGGTAATTTTCCGGCGGTTTCTGCCGGCTGGAATGTCAGCAATGAAGATTTCTTTGATGTCCCTTTAGTTTCAACGTTAAAGCTTAGAGCCAGTTGGGGTAAAACCGGTAATCAGGAAATTGATTCACGTGCCAAACAGGATATTTTTGAGCCATTGTATGCAACTCAGTCTTTGTTCACCAATGATCAGGATAATGGTACTGCCTATGATATTGGTGGTAACGATACAGGCACATTGCCATCCGGCTTTAGAAAAAATCTAACCGGAAACCCGGATTTAAAATGGGAAACCTCAACTTCTGTAAACTTTGGGGCCGACTACAGCCTGTATTACGGCACGATTTACGGCACCTTTGACTGGTTTAAAAAGAAAACCTCAGACATTCTCACGTTAACGACTCCGCTGGCAACTTTAGGCGAAGGTGCTGCACAGTGGGTGAATGGCGGTGACGTTGAAAACTCAGGGCTTGAATTTAGTGTTACTTATGATGATTACATTGAAATTGAAGGCATAGGTGAATTTGAGTTTGATATTACCGCGAATGTTTCAAGCTATAAAAATGAAGTGGTTGCGTTACCTGACAATGTGAAAAACTCATTTGGTGGTAATGGTGCAGACAAAACCATTTTAGGTCACTCGGTGAATGCGGTTTATGGTTTGGTGGCAGACGGTTTATTCCAGAGCCAGGAAGAAGTGGATGTGCACGCTGAGCAAACGGGCGCAGCGCCGGGCCGTATTCGATTTGCCGATACCAACGGAGATGGCATGATCTCAGATGCGGATAAAGTGTTTTTCACGGAGCGTGATCCGGATTTTGAATATGGTTTAAACATTAATATCGCTTACGAAAACTGGGACTTTAATATGTTCTGGCAGGGCGTAGAAGGCGGTCAGATTGATAACTATTTCCGGCGGTTTACCGACTTTACTTCACTGAATGTTGGCTCTAACTATGGCAGCCGCACCTTACATGCCTGGACGCCGGACAATACGGACTCTGATGTACCTGCACTAAGCCGTATTGATAACAATGGTGAAGGTCAGTTATCCAGTTTCTATTTTGAAGATGCTTCTTATTTAAAACTGAGAAATGTGTCTTTAGGTTATAGCCCGGACTCAAGCATGTTAAGCGACTGGGGTGTTGAAAGTTTACGTTTTTATGTGCAGGCACAAAACCTGATCACAATTACACCGGATGGCACATTAAGTCAGGATCCGGAAGCGCCGAACAATGCTTTCCCAATCCCAAGACGCTTTACGCTGGGCTTTGATTTAGGGTTTTAAGCGATTGTGAAAGCTAAAAACGAATTGACTGAATTTAACCAGATTTAATGAGAGTAAAGAAATGAAAAAATTAACAAGCTTTTTAACCGCATCAGCATTGGCAGTTGGCCTGTCTGGTTGTGGAGACTTAGATAAAAATCCTAAAGGGGCGTTAACTGAAGAGCAGGTAACCGCACCTGAACAAATTGATCAATTGGTTATCGCGTCTTATGCCTTTTTAGGCAATGACCATTATACCATTCCGCATTCTTTCTGGGCGACCGGTAACCTGCGTTCCGGTGATGCGCACAAAGGTGGTAATGGCCCGGGTGATATCTTTTATTATCACGCACTATCTATGTTTACGCCGCTGATCCCGGATATGGCATCTTATCCGCCTGATTTTGCCGATATCAACGGTAATATGTGGGAACGATTTTATGCTGCTATTTCGCGTACCAATGCTGCATTAAAAGCGGTTGCATCCACCGAGTTGAGTAATAAAGCCGAGGTACAGTCTGAACTGAGATTTGTTCGCGGTATATTCTATTTTTGGCTGAAAATTCATTACAAGCATATTCCATATATTGACGAAACCGTGAGTGTGGATGAAATTATGCAAATCAGTAATGCCGATTTAACTGACCAGCAGTTATGGGACAAAATAGCCGGTGATTTTGAATTTGCAGCCGCTAATTTACCTGAACAACAAGATGATGTTGGCCGTGCCAATAAATATTCGGCCCAGGCATTTTTAGCCAAAGTACGCTTATTTCAGGCTTATGAGCAAAACGATCAGAACGAAGTGGTAAACATTAATAAAGATTTACTGAATCAGGTTGTGAGCTTAGTCGACTCAATTGAAGCATCAGGCCAATATGAGCTCAACGATGATTATGCGAAAAACTTTTTACATGAATTTGAAAACAGCAAAGAGTCAGTTTTTGCAATTCAACGTTCAGTAGACGATGGTACGCCAGATGGTAAAGGTAACTTTGCGTTTGCGTTAAATGGCCCGCAAATCAATATGGATGTTTATTATGGTTGTTGTGGTTTTCATATTCCAACCGACAACCTGGTGAATGCATTTAAAGTGGATTTAAACGGCTTACCCGAATTTGACAGCTTTAATGACGAGCTGTATCAAATCGACAGCGACATAGTGGATCCGCGTTTAGACAGCACGGTTGGCATGATTGGCAAACCATTTAAATATGATCCTAACTTAGTGGTTGATGAATCCTGGGCACGGGATGCCAATAACTATGGTACTTATGTTTCGATGAAAGAATTAGAAACACCCGATTGTAACTGTTTAAGCAAAAACGGGCCTTTTACCATTTCATCACTCAATACAGATTTGATTCGTTATTCAGATGTACTGCTTTGGAAAGCAGAAGCTTTGATTCAGTTAGATCGCTGGGATGAAGCTTTACCTATTATCAATAAAATCAGAAAACGTGCGCAAGACAGTATTGCTCGCTTTCAACGTCCTGATTTAACTAAAACTGATATTGGCGGCAGCGCAGAATATCGGGTAGGTCTGTACGATTCATTCGCAAATAAAGACGAAGCATTTCAGGCACTACGCTGGGAACGCCGACTTGAATTTGCAATGGAAGGCTTCCGTTTCTTTGATTTAGTGCGCTGGGGTGTAGCCGCTGAAACCATCAACGGCTATCTGGAAGTGGAAAAGACGCGTAAACCTTATTTAGCCGGTGACCCCGAAAAAGATAATGACGATGCGTTTTTTGTTAAAGGTAAACACGAGTTTATGCCAATTCCACAAGAGCAGATTAATTTAAGTCAGCAAGGTGCGGTATATATTCAAAACGCAGGTTATTAAAAAAACAGCAAAACCAAAACGGGGTTTTGGTTTTGCTTCCATCCGGTTGAATGAGTTTAGGTCGGCACACTTAAACTCTGTTTTTTCGACAAAAAAATTTACTCGACATAAATAACCTTGTTTATGTAGGAAGGGGATTAGATATGAATAAAAAAATGATTTATCTGGCTTGTTTATCGGCTTTATCTATTATGGTTTCTGGCTGTAAAACAGAACCGGAGTCGCCTAAAGGCGAATACAGTATTGCGATTTCATCTGACTTTTCGACAGAAATTGAGCCGCCACCAGAGCCGCCAAAAGAATCTTATCAGGAGACAAACCTTGATCAGACAGTGAGTAATGTCAATGTTGCGCCAGACGCCTTTGTTCAGGTGATTGGCAGTTTTGACGACGCTTTGCAAACCATTGAAGCAGGTTGGAAAGCCAGTGGAGCTTTTAGTAACCCGGCAAGCGCTGCAAGCTGGGCGTTTTTACCGGACAATCAAATTGAAAATGAATCTGAGCCAACTGCATTTGTTGGTTTACATGGCGTGTCTACCTGTGAAATTAATGAAAACGCAGAGGGTTGTGATGCCCCCACAGGCACATTATTGTCACCCTTTTTTAAAGTAGACTCAGCCAGACCTTATTTACGCCTACTATTATCAGGCGGTAATGCTGAAGCTTCAAATGATGTAGGTATTCGGGTTTTGAACGAAAGCGGTAACGAAATCACCCGGCTTAATCCGGGTAACTGTGGTGGCGCCTGGAATAAAGGAAACAATGATTGGCAAACGATAGATTTATCCGCCAATGTGGGTGAGTATGTTCAGGTCGAAATGTACGACAACGAGTCACAAGGCTGTGGTTTTATTGCGTTTGATCATTTGCATATGAGTGCGTTTGAATCATTGGTAACCGATTATTCAGAAGCAGATGTTGATCAGTCTTTATTAAATGTAAGTGTATCCAACGACTCGTTTACACAGGTTATTGGTAGTTTTGATGATGCGCTAGCCATGTTAGAGAGTGGTTGGAGTGCAACAGGCGCGTTTGCGTCGCCTGCCAGTGCGACCAGCTGGGCATTTTTACCGGATAATAATATGCAAGGTGAAGATGCAAAGGCCGCTGTTGTTGGTTTGCATGCCGCCTCAACTTGTGAAATTAATGAAAATTCAGAGGGCTGTGATGCGCCTACAGGCACACTAACATCACCACTCTTTTTGGTGAACGAAGCTCGTCCCATTTTAAATATGTTGTTATCGGGTGGTAATGCTGAAGGTAGTAATGACGTTGGTATGAAAATACTAGCAGCAGATGGTAGCGAAATCGCCAGCTACAATCCTGGTACTTGCGGAGACGCGCATATTAAAGGCGATCACAACTGGATATCGCATGATTTAACCGATTATATCGGTCAAAATGTTCGTGTTGAAATATACGATAATGAAGAAGCTGGTTGTGGTTTTATTGCCTTTGACCATTTACATATGAGCTCAACCGCTGGACCGGTAAATGATTATAAAGAAATTAATCCAGACCAGAGCGTGGCTAATGTTACCCTTGCAGACGATAGTTTTGCCCAGGTTATTGCCAGTTTTGACAACCCCACCGCTATGATTGCCAATGGTTGGCAGGCAACGGGTGATTTTATCCCTGCTGAAGGTACATCAGGCTGGACTTTTTTACCGGATAATCACTCAGGTGACAATGGTCAACAAAATGCTCAGGTTATCGGTTTATCAGCGGGTTCAACTTGTGAAATTAACGACAATGAAAAAGGCTGCGATGCGCCAACTGGTACCCTCACTTCACCCGAATTTGTGGTAAATGCCGAGCGCCCTTATTTAAATGTTAATTTAGGTGGCGGTGATGCAGGCAAAGCCGTTGGCTTAAAAGTGCTCAATGCCAATGGTGAAGAAATTGCCATTACTCAACCACAAACCTGTAACCAAGCTTGGTTAGGCGCGGGTGGCGTAGTGGATACCAACTGGCATACATTAGACTTGTCTGACTATGTTGGCCAGAGCGTACAAGTTCAGTTATTTGACAATGAATCTGGCGGCTGTGGCTTCTTAGCATTTGATCATATTCATATGAGTGCAACTCAGCTGGCACAGTAGTACACTTCAGCACGGATACAGATTAGGTATCCGTGCTTTTAATAATTGCGGGCCTAGCCCGCTTTGTTTAAACCTATCTTTTTACAATTTTGTTGTTTAAATAAACTAATTTAAAAGTGGGCGCGGCTCACTTAGAATTAGCTTTCTAAGAAAACCAATTCTTTATTCAATGTAGGTTTGGTAGGCGCAGCACACCTAACATTTTTTATTCCAGTCTGTATTTTTGGCAGCTATGAGCGAGAAACGGAAATTAACCTTCTTTTAATCGGGCGGCTGCTTTAGGTAAAAATAGAAGACTTATTTTCAGTAAAACCTTAATTCGTTTTTTAACGCTCATTTTAAGCTAGAAATATACAGGATGACTTCGATCATTCACTTGTGAAGGGTACTCAAGCTTTTTAGTCAACCTAGTAGCCGCTCAATAAAATCAAGCAAAGCACTTAATTGTTGTTTATTATTTTCCCTTAGCTCAGGGGAGCGAGTAAGACTTGTATAACCTAACCTTAAAGACACTATATTCCTTGCAAACATTGCAGCTAGATTAGTGTTTGAAGTACACGCATCTAGACTGACCAACAATTCTTTTTCTAAGTCCAAAAAATATTGATTAACCATTGCCAAGGCTTGCTCTGGTATACAACTCGCTTGATTGACGCTAAGCGTTAGTAAACAACCGGTAAGTGTAAACTCATTAAATACATGGTCAAAATAAACTCGTACATTAGTTAAACCAAGCGGATGTTGACTAAACGTTTGCGTCACGAAATCTGCTTCTTTTTTGATAAAATTCGCCAAACAAGCCATAAATATGGCTTGTTTGTTACCAAACTCGTTATATAAACTTTTTTTATTTAAACCTGTGCTTTGTGCTAAATCAGCTATTGAAGTTGATTCAAAGCCTTTAGCTATAAATACTCGGATTATCTGTTTTATAACTGTTTGTCTGTCATAACTTTTGGTTCTTGCCATTTACGTTATTACATCAAGTCTCTATCTAAGCGATGCTCAGTTTTTTTGTCCTTAACGGTTCCCGCCTTCATAAAAAATAAATTGATTTATTTTCCTTCATAGAAAGTGGTTCAGTTCCCATTATCGTATCTCAATTAATTGACCACAGCTTTTGAAAGTTGTGAATTTCAACTGCTGTAAACCACTACCCACTGCGACGAAACAGTATACTTGCATTAACGCCACCAAAGCCAAAACCATTGGATAAAGCAAATTCAACTGGCATTTTTCGTGCGGTTAATCCAACAAGATTAAGCCCAGTGGCTGCTTCATCCGGCTCAGTCAAATTTAAAGTTGGCGGAATAATCTGATCACGTAGTGCCAGAATAGTAAAGATGGCCTCTATACCGCCGGCAGCACCCAATAAGTGACCTGTACTCGATTTAGTGGATGTAATCGCTACATTTGAATCATCTCCAAACACAGCTCGAATCGCGGCCAGTTCGCTTTTATCTCCAACCTGAGTGGAAGTTGCGTGTGCGTTGATATGCTGAATATCGTTGGGCTTAATACCCGATTGCTGTAAAGCTTGCTGCATTGCTCGTTGCGCACCATCGCCATCTTCAGGGCCTGCAGTCAGGTGATAAGCGTCTGCGCTGGTGCCATATCCGACTATTTCAGCTAAAGGTTTAGCCCCTCGTTTCAGTGCATGTTCTAGCGATTCAATGACTAATAAACCCGCACCTTCGGCCATCACAAAACCATCTCTGTTTTTATCGAATGGACGGGATGCAATATTGGGGTTTTCATTAAAGCCGGTAGATAAGGCACGAGCGGCAGCAAAGCAGCCAAGTGTCACTCTGTCTATCGCAGCCTCGGTGCCACCACACACAGCGATATCTGCTTCACCACTACGAATCAGGCGAGCCGCATCTCCTATGGCCTGAACGCCGGCAGCGCAAGCCGTTACCGGAGCACCAAGTGGACCTCGAAACCCACGAGCAATGGAGACCTGGCCAGCTGCCATATTGGCCAAAAAAGAAGGCGCGGTAAAAGGTGAAAGTCGGCGTGGTCCGCGCGAATCTGTGATACGTACCGCTTCTGCGATGGCGCCGAAACCGCCGACACCTGAAGCGATAATAGTTGCGGTTCTTTCCCGTTCCTTTTTCGTTGTTGGGTACCAGTTTGCCTGAGCTAAGGCTTCCTCTGCAGCAACAATTGCAAATTCGATGAATCTATCCATCTTTTTTCGCTCTTTGGCAGGAATAATACTATCGGGGTTATAACCCGCTAGCGGATCTTCTTCTAAATTCGGCACTATACCACCAACAGCCGTTCCGGTTCCGGCTGCCATTTCTTCCGGTAAGTTGCGAATGCCTGAACGCCCTGATAATAAACGCTGCCAGGTTATATCTGCGCCAACACCAAGCGGACTGACCACGCCTAAACCTGTGACGACAATTCGCACTTCATTCATTTTATTCATGATTCGATCTCTTATTTGAAAGTTAGACAACTTAACTATTTCATTCCGAATGTTTTTCTGATGCCTTTTTCAACCGGTACTACAGGCATGAAACGGCGTAATTTCCTCAGAAGTGAAGCTTCACCTTTAGGTGTATGACGCATTTTCCATGAGCCCAATGCCGCTTCGACAACTGTATTGGCTACTCCATCCGGGTCTGGCGCTTTACTCACATTGTTCTGAATAGCCTGAGAGACTATGCCACGTTCTGAGTCGTAAGCAGAGATAAGCGAAGTGGCCAGAGGGGCATTGGCATCCATATTCGTTTTTGTAAATGAAGGTTCAACTAAACAGACGCGAACCCCAAATTTTCTCACTTCGTGATCTAAGGTTTCTGATAATCCTTCAAGGGCATGTTTAGACGCTGAATAAAGTCCCATATAAGGGGCAGGTAGAAAACCCAATACCGAACTGATATTAACAATGCGACCGGATTTTTGTTGACGCATATGAGGTAAAACCGCTTGTATGGTACGCAGCATTCCCCACACATTGGTGTCAAACAAGGTTTGCCCCTCCGCAACCGAAGATTCTTCTGTTGCGCCGAGCAAAGTAACGCCGGCACTGTTGACCAGCACGTCGATTCTGCCAGTTATCGCAATTATATAATCAATGCCGTGTTGAATTGATAATTCATCGCGTATATCCATCTCAATTAGTTTAACCGCTGCAATTGGTTCGGCTTTTTCAAGGTTGCGAACAGTGCCATAAACCTCACACCCTCGTTTTAAAAAGGCTTTTGCGGTTTCACGGCCAATTCCCGATGATACGCCAGTAACTAAGACAACTTCAGTATTCGTTGACATATAAAATTCCTCTTACTAAAAACATGAGCATTATGTGTTGTTTTATGGATTAATCGTCAGTTGTACCCAGTTCAAATGACCTACAGGCGAACTTGCCCGTTGCCTAGTACGACATATTTTTGAGTTGTTAAACTCTCTAGCCCCATAGGGCCATAAGCATGTAATTTCGACGTAGAAATACCAATTTCGGCACCTAACCCCAACTGGCCGCCGTCGGCAAAACGAGATGAGGCATTCACCATCACCACTGCACTATTTACTCGGCGAACAAACTCATTGGCGTTACTATAATTTTGAGTGCAAATTACTTCGGTATGATTTGAGCTAAACTCTTCTATATGCTCAATTGCACAATCAAAATCATCGACCACTTTAATCGCTATTTCTAATGCTAAATATTCAGTTTCCCAGTCGGCTGGGGTCGCTGGCTCTGCAGCTTGGAAATAGCTCAAACTATTTTCACAAGCATGAACTTTCACTGCTGTTTTAGCTAAATTTTTCGCCACAGCGGGTAAATATGACGGAGCAATATTTTTATGAACCAATAAGGTTTCAATCGAATTGCAAGCACTGACACGTTGAGTTTTTCCATTTAGTAGTAAGTCAATGCCCATTTCAATATCTGCTGATTCGTCCACATATAAATGGCAATTGCCTTTAAAATGTTTAATAACCGGAATACGGCTATTTTCAGTGACAAACCGAATTAAAGGTTCTCCGCCACGAGGAATGATTAAATCAATATAGTCAGATAGCTGAATGAGTTGTGTGACGACTGCTCTGTTCGTATCAGGCACAATACTAATAACATTTGGATCAATCCCTTGGTCAATTAAAGCTGCCTGCAAAAAGTTCGTAATGATCAGGTTTGAGTGCAGTGCTTCTTTGCCGCCTCGCAAAATCACCGCATTACCCGATTTAAAACATAATGCAGCAGCTTCAGCGGTGACATTTGGCCGCGACTCGTAAATCATGCCAATTACCCCTAAAGGAATTCGCATTTTAGCGACCTGCATTCCATTAGGGCGAAGTTTCATGTCATTTATTGCGCCTACTGGGTCAGGTAATTGAGCTACTTCCATAATTGCTTTGGCTAAACTCTGAATACGATCAGGGGTTAAACATAAGCGATCTATCATGGCATCAGATAAACCATTGGCTTTTGCGTTGGCAACATCTCGCTCATTTTCGGCTAAAATAAGATCGCTTCCTTCAACTAACTTGTCTGCCATTGCTTTGAGCACTGTATCTTTTTGTTGGGTGCTTAATCTGGTTAAAGAAAATGAAGCGTTACGGGCGTTGATTGCCATGTTTTCAATTGAAAATTTCATTTTTATTCCTCTTTTAAATTCTGCTTATAAAGCTAGAATCAACTCACAGTATCTGCTTTAACTTTAAACCAAATGGCGTACATAGCAGGCAGGAACATAAGAGTTAATACAGTTCCGGCAAATGTTCCGCCAATTAGGGTATAAGCCAGGGTTCCCCAGAACACAGAGTGAGTCAGCGGTATAAAAGCAAAAATAGCGGCTAGTGCTGTTAAAATAACAGGCCGAGCGCGTTGCACTGTCGCTTCAATAATTGCGTTTAACGCATCCAACCCTGAGTTTTCGTTATGCTTAATTTGACCAATTAAGATCAGCGTATTTCGCATCAAAATGCCAGACAATGCGATCAACCCAACTAGCGCATTAATCCCAAAAGGTTGTTGAAATAGAATCAATATTGGAACCACACCAATTAACCCTAAAGGACTGGTCAAAAACACCATGACCATCGCCGCAAATGAGCGAACCTGAATCATAATAATCAGCAATGTTACTGCTATCATGATTGGGAAAATCGGTAGCATCGCTTCTTGAGCTTTTGCTGATTCTTCAATAGAGCCGGCTTCGATAATTTGGTAGCCAGCAGGCAATTTATCGATGAGAGGCTGTAGTTGCTTGGTAATTACCGTGGATACATCCGGTGGCTGCAAACCTTCAGCGATATCGCCTCTGACAGTAATGGTAGGTACACGATCACGGCGACGCATAATCGGCTCTTCCATTTGCACTTCAACTTTACCGATTTGAGACAGAGGAATACGCTGCCCATTGACACCCGCAATCGTGAAATCTTCGATTCTGGCGGGATCAAACCGTATATCCCCAGCTGCACGGGCAATAACCTGAACGGTTCGAATATCCTCACGCACTGTTGTAACAGGAATTCCGTTTAGTAAAAATTGCAGTTGCTGCGAGACTAAACTGGACGATAACCCCATTGCTTGCAACCTGTCTTGCTGCAATACAAAGTGCAGAGTCGGCACGCGTGTTCCCCAATCCGAATTAACTGTGCGCATCATCGAATTGGCTGCCATTACCTGCTGAACTTCGTTTGCGATGCTGCGCAGCTTGTCTGGGTCTGGGCCTGTTACCCGATAAGCAACCGGAAATGGTGAATACGGGCCGAATACCAATTGAGTAACACGCACTTGTGCTTCAGGTGCCAGTCCATCCGCAATGGCACGACGTAACCTATGTTTCAGTGCATCCCGTTCATCTTGGCTATCTGTACGGATAACAATTTTGGCAAATGAAGGGTCGGGTAACTCAGGTCCTACAGAAAAGAAAAAGCGAGGCGCTCCCTGACCTATATACGCTGTCACAATCTTGGCCTCTGGCTGCTTGGCTAGCCAGTCTTCTACTTTTGTTGCAGCCGCACTTGTTTGCACAATTGATGTACCGTAAGGCATCTGCACTTCAACCAGTACTTCTGGGCGATCAGAAATCGGAAAAAACTGTTTTTTTACCACAGACATACCGAGTATGGATATAACAAAAAGCCCAACAACTGACAGTGCAACTAACCATTTTCTGGTTATAACTTTGATCAGCAAACGGCGAAATTGGTTGTAGCTTGGTGTATCGTATATTGCGTCGTGACCACCTTTGATTTTCTGGTAGTTAGGCAGTAATTTAACCCCAAGATAAGGTGTAAAAACCACAGCAACTATCCAGGATGCGATAAGCGCAATACCAACAATCCAGAACATATTGCTGGTGTACTCACCTGCGGTAGAACGAGCAAAACCGTTGGGCATAAACCCGACTGCTGTTACCAGAGTCCCTGAAAGCATTGGTGCTGCGGTCAGGCTCCATGCATAAGCCGATGCGGCAATACGGCTATAACCTTCTTCCATTTTGATGACCATCATTTCGATAGCAATGATGGCATCATCAACCAATAATCCTAAAGCTAGAATTAAAGATCCCAGTGTAATTCGATCGAAGTTTTTGCCTGTCGCTAACATGACAACAAATACAATGGCCAAGGTTAAAGGTACCGCCGCCGCAACTATGACACCAGGGCGCCAGCCCATGCTGATAAAACTCACCAGCATCACAACAACCAAGGCAGCAAAGAATTTAATCATAAACTCATCCACCGATGCGCTAATGTTGACAGCCTGATCTGTGACTTTAGTTAGGCTCATCCCTAATGGCATTTCAGCATTGATTTTACTGACTTCTTGCTCTAGTGCTTTGCCTAAATCAAGACCGTTCCAGCCTTCACGCATAACAATACCGAGCAATAAGGCCGGTTCACCGCCATTGCGGATCATAAAAGTAGCAGGGTCCTCATAACCACGTTTTACGTTTGCAATATCGGATACTTTAATCGTTCGCCCTTTGACAACCACAGGGGTGTCGCGAATTTTTTGCAAGTCGTTAAATGCGCCGTCTACACGAACAAATACGTCCGGCCCTTGGGTTTCAACTGAGCCGGCAGGGCTCAGCACATTTTGACTGTTAAGTGCCGCAAACACATCTTGAGGATTAACTCCCAAAGTGGCCAAACGCTCATGGGAAAATTCTATATAGATACGTTCCGGTTGCTCACCAACAATATTGACTTTTTTAACGCCTGCTACATGCAGCAATCGTTGACGTAATGATTCCGCATCGCGCACCAGTAAACGTTGTGATTCGCCTTGTGCTTTAAGTGCAAACAAGGCAAAAGTAACGTCTGAATATTCATCATTGAGAAATGGTCCCATCATTCCGGCTGGCAGATTACGGCTCTCATCCCCAATTTTTTTACGCGCCTGATAGAACTGTTCCTGCACTTGTGAAGGTGGGGTTTTGTCTTGTAAGGTTAGCATGGTAAAAGCTAATCCCGGGCGCGTATATGTTTCTGTCCGATCGTACCAACGTAATTCCTGCAACCGCTTTTCAAGCTTTTCGCTTACTTGTTCTTGCATTTCCTGTGCAGTAGCGCCGGGCCAGGCCGTGATGACTGTCATCACCTTAATCGTAAATGAAGGATCTTCTGCTCGTCCTAATTTAAAAAAGGACACTACGCCAGCGATGGAAATTAAAATGATAAGAAACAGCGTAATGGCCCGTTCGCGTACTGCAAGTGCTGACAGGTTGAAACATCCGTCTGTTTTTTCGGATTGCTGACTTTTATTCATTAACGCACTCCCGCGGTAATAACAGATTTAGACTGGTTTAGTATTTTTACCTGTTCGCCTTCTTGCAACAAATGTGCGCCGAGCGCGACGATTTGCTCGCCTTGCACTAGTTGGCCCGCAATTCGAGCAGAGTCTTCCGCCAGACTAAATAGGGTAACTGCTTGCCATGAGACTTTAGCTGGTTCGCCAGTCACAACCCAAACGCCAGCGCCTTTTCCTGCATCGAACAATGCACCAATTGGCACCTCAAATAGATTATCTGCAATTGGCTTATCATCTGCTATTTCAATCGATACGGTTGAGCCCAAAGGAGCCAATTCCATTTCCCCTGACAATACATATCGAGCTTCAAATGTACGTGTTATTGGATCTGCTGCATCTGAAAGCTGTCTAAGTTTAGCCTGTGAACGGATTCCGTCTTTACCAAAAAGCTTAGCTAGTCCAGATGAGCCAATTTTGGGGCGAAGCGTTTCCGGTAAATTGATAATGGCTTCGCGTGCCCCTGTGTGAGCTAACCGAACAACTAGCTGACCCGCATTAACCACTTGTCCAGGCTCAGCAAACGTTTCGACAATAGTACCGTCAGTATCAGCGTATAGTTCAGTATAACGGGTAGCGTTAAAAGCCACTTTAGCTTGCGCTTTGGCGGCACTGAGCTGTGCTTTGGCCGCGTCAGCCGCTGCTTTCGCTTGGTCATAAATAGACACTGAAATTGCGCCTGTGCCTTTCAATGCTCGATAGCGAGCTTCATCTTCTGATGCCTGTTTAGCTCTTGCTTGCGCGGCCAAAACCGCTTCTTGTTGGGCGTCGGCTGCGAGTTGTAAATCAATAGGATCAATTCGCATTAGCAGTTGGCCTTGTTTGACCTTTTGCCCGGTATCGACCAATCGTTCCAACACCTTACCTGACACTCGAAAACCGAGCTGGCTTTCCACGCGAGCGGCAACAACCCCGGAGAAGGTGCGTAATTTGTTTGTGGCTTCTGTAACTGTAGCGGTTCTTACTAATTTTACTTCTGTACGAGGATCTATTGGTTTTTCATCTTTGCAGCCAGTTAATAAAAGTGGCAGAGCTGTAACAACTGCAAGTGTAAGTATGTGGCGACGAGACATACATAAGCCTCCATATAAAACGATTTAGGAGGCTTATTATTATTCTTGTGACCAAATTAGTCAATAGTCACATTATTTTTAAGGCGCTAAACTTCTCAGAATGAGGTTTGACAATTGAATAGGAGCTTCTTCAATATAATCAAAACTATGCTGCAACATAAGTGGATGTATATATGGTCGCATCACAAGATAGATTGCTTTGCTCATCTCATCTAACGGCGTTTTACGTTCAAAATCCCCTGTTTTTCGCCCTTCTTGTAGAATTTCCTGAAGTAATGATTGAATCTGTTTCTCGAAAACGAGCGTTGTTTGCCAACGGTCTGTAGCGGCTGAGATCGCGATTTCATATAGTTTACGATCTTGAGAATATAGACGAAAACTGGCTTGGATAATTTCTTTAAACATCTGGCGCAGCTTCTCTGCGGGAAGCTCCACTTCAGCAACTGCTTTTTCAACATCGTCAACTATTTTTGTTAGACAATTTGCACAAATACTCTCACCTACAGCTTGTTTTGATGGAAAAAACTTATATATGTAAGCTTTTGAAAAGCCTATCGACTTAGCCAAGTCTGAAACTGTTGTTTTGTCATATCCGTAACGACTGAAATGCTCTGTTGCCGCAGCAACAATCTGATCCCGCACTTCATGTTCTATCGGTCCTCGTTTTAGAGTAGGGTTATTGTTCTCATCATACATAGCGGTTCTCTTTTACTTCAATTCAATTTAGATATTCTAACGTTTTGCGTTTAGATTGACAACGAGTGACCAATGTGTAATATAGTCACAAATTGATTGTATTTAAGGAATGCTATTTTGCTAAAATATCCTTTTGTTGTTTTTGCTGTTTCCAGTTTATTGGCTAGTTGTGCTGTTGGTCCTGATTATCCCCCCCCAGAACTAACCGCCCCAGATCACTTCTACGGACAGGATTCAACAAGTAAAAATATCAATCAAACTGATATCATCGAATGGTGGAAGCGCTTTGATGATGAGCTGTTAACTCAATATATTGCAATTGCACTGAATCAAAATTTAGATATTGCTCAAGCAACGGCACGGGTAGCACAAGCTCAGGCAGGTATTGGGGCGACCAATGCGGCATTGCTTCCGTCAGCGAGTATCTCGGGGCAGGCAGCTCGCGCTTATCAGTCAGTTGAAACACCAATCGGACAAATTTTAAACTCGTCACCGGGTTTTGAGCGCCCTGGTAATAATTACGAAGTTAACTTAAATGTGGGCTGGGAACTTGACCTGTTTGGTGGGCTCCGCCGGGAGCGGGAAGCCGCGTTGGCTGAATATCAAGCATCCTCCGCAGGTGTGGCTGCTGCCAGACTAGCTATTGCAGCGCAGACGGCTAATCTTTATATAAATGTTAGAGGCCTGCAAACCCGACTCAATATTGCACGTAAACAGGTGGCAATACAACAGGAAAAATTGAGCTTAATTGAGTTACTCTACAGTAAAGGGTTAGCAGCTGAGCAGCAAGTAGATCAAGCACGAGCTTTTGTCGCACAAACACAAGCAGTTATACCCGATTTGGAAGCCGGACTAGAAATATCAATGAACTCACTGGATGTGATCTTAGGCGTAGCGCCAGGTACTCATAGAAATGAACTGAAATTGAGCGCTCAAATTCCAGCCACTCCAGATATTACATCGATGGGCACACCCGCAGAATTATTATTACGTAGGCCTGACCTTATTATCGCTGAAAACCGGTTAATTGCAGCAAATGCTATGATTGGTGCATCAATTGCGGAATATTACCCTAAGTTCTCGCTCAATGGTTTGCTGGGGAGTGCAACTTCAATATCGGGCGATAATCTGTTTAGCAGCAACGCAAACCAAGCCGCAGGAATACTTGGTTTACGTTGGCGGTTGTTTGATTTTGCTCGAATTGATGCTCAAATAGAGCAAGCAAAAGGACATCAAGCTGAAATGCTCTCGGCCTACCGTCTGGCGGTACTGAAGGCGACGGAAGATGTTGAAAATGCATTTACGATATTAGTTAAACGCGAGCAACAAAAAACCGCGCTGACAGAAGGAGTTGAAGCGCTCTCAAATGCACGTGATGCGACTTTTACTGCCTACGAAAAAGGGACTGTGAGCATGCTAAACGTTTTAGAAAACGATGACAGATTATTACAAATGTCGGATCGTCAAACACTAATAAAAACGGAATCAGCAAAAGCGGCTGTCGCTGTGTTCAAAGCGCTCGGTGGTGGTTGGCAAACAGATACGGAGCAACTATAGTTGCCCGTTTTGCCTCTGTTTGAGTCCGTTTATGTCATTGCTTGAGATAATTAAATTTTCTATTCTGCTTCGCTTTGAGATAGGCCCGGATCGATTCCAGTCATAGCGATGGATACATCCCAGAGTCGGCTAGCCAGCACTGTATCTTGTGCTTGCGCTGTTCGAGAAGCCTCCCCAGAAACACCTCTTATACCGCCAAAACCAATTGGCCCATAATAGCCTCCGGCTTTCACTCGTCCGGTTGCAGCCTGCAACGCAGGCCAAGCCCCTTTTGCCGCACTATTGAGCAATAGTCCCGTCACTGGTAGTAAAATTTGTAATGCCCCCATATGTCGGCCCAAATCGGTCGCGGCAAACCCAGGATGACAACCTACAGCCGTTACCGAAGAACCCGAGGCACGTAGACGGCGATCAAGCTCAAAAAAGAACAGCGCATTGGCCAGCTTACTGGCAGCATAGCGCTTAGTCTTATCATAACTATGCTCGGCATTTAGATCTTCCCAATCAATGCTTGCATGACGGTGAGCAAAACTGGAAGTCACAACAACTCGGCTTCCTTCTGTTTCGGCGAGTTTAGGCAATAGTAACGCGGTAAACGCAAAGCAGCCTAAATGGTTGACACCAAACTGCTGTTCAAAACCCTGCTTGGTTCGTGTCAATGGTGGAGTCATTACACCGGCATTATTAATGAGGGCATCAATCCGTGATTCTGCAGCCAGTTGGTTAGCAGCCTCACGAATGCTTTCCAGATCGCTTTGATCGTATGGCAGGAATGCCAGCTCAGCTTCAGGGTTGACTTGTTTAAGCCGCGCGATAGCTTGCTCTGCTTTTTCCTTGGAGCGACAGGCCATAATCACCCTTGCTCCACGAGCCGACAGCACCCGCGAAATTTCAAAGCCGATACCGGTATTCGCGCCTGTAATAACGAAGCATTTGCCTGATTGATCGGCAACACTGGCTTCAGTAAACCCATTTAGTTTAGACATATTCTCACACCCCTAATTATGAGTGAGTACACACTCATTATAAAAATAAAAATTTAGGCCGCTGTTCCCTTCCAATAGAGATCAAAGCTCGCTCTTTTTAACTGCTCATGTTGTTCTTTCGGACTGATAACCACAGCATCAATAGTTATATCTGCCAGTCCTATTAAGACGGTATCAATATAAAAAGTCATTCGCTCAGGATCAACACGTCCAGCCATACTGCGTTCAACAAGATCTCGCGATTCATGAAATAACGCGTTGCAGATCCGTCGGGTTTCAGTTGTAATTCGATCTGAGACTTTGAGTTGGCGTAGCACTTTACACCAAGTTGGATTCGCAGCGCCCCAATCAATTAGTTTATCCCATATAAGCCAGACACGCTCACGCGGATCGCTGTTGGTTGGAAAAACTATCTTCATTGTTTGAGCAAGATCGGTTTCTATTTCGAGAAATAGTTCGTTAAGCAGGTTATCTTTGGTAGCAAAATACGTAAAAATTGTACCTTCGGCAACACCTGCCACTTTGGCTATGCTTGCGGTAGAAGCCCCCGTTCCTGATGTAGCGATCAATTTGGCGGCGGCGGTAAGAATTGCATCACGTTTTGCTTCGCTTAAAGGACGAGCCATCATCAAAACCCTATAATTGAGTGATTACTCAATTATAGGGTTTTCAGTAATTGAAAGTCAACCACTCAACAAACCCAATATTTAATGTCGGTACTTTCTGGCCTGTAAATTACCCCGAGTTTGTTGCTGGCTGCACTGTCGCTAAATGCGATTTAACATCTTGCAAGTGCTTGCGAAACCGAAGCGCGTAATCGTCACTGACCGCGGTTTGAATACTCGAGCGACTCGCTAATGCAAAACGCCAATCAGTTACTTGATTAAGCCCATCAAACAGATTATGAGTAGATGCAAATTCCAAAATATCGAAGTAACGAAATACAGGGGCCATAACAATGTCTACCATAGTCAGATTTTTGCCGGTGAAATAAGGCCCATCAGATATTACGCCATCAAACCGCACCAATTTGTCTCTTAATGCCGCAGATTTTCCAAGAATTGTTTCATGATCTGACGCATTCAGAAAACCCCATGCATCGAACATAGTGGCAGATGCAAATTCTATCCATGCTCTGTGCTGTGCTCGGGACAATGCAGAGGATGGATATAGGGTTGGTTGGCGGTAAGTTTCTTCAAGATATTCACAGATCGCAATACTTTCAAAGAGTACAGATTCTTCACCGTTTTGTTCCAGGACTTTGAGCAACGGGACTTTACCGGTAGGCGAAATTGCAAGAAACCAGTCGGGTTTATTATCAAGATCGATATTAATCCGTTCAAACGGAATACCTTTTTCAAGTAATACTATAGCGACACGTTGAACGAAAGGACATAAATGATGACTAATAAGCGTCAATTGAGATTGAGACATTGGACAATTCTTAATAAGTTAAAAGCCCGCAACAAAAAAATGAAAGCGGACTTGGTAAGATAAATCGATCATGTTTCGCAACGTTAAAGCGCAATCAAATCGCCGAACACAAGCAATACATTTCGTTAAGCGTGTTTAGGATTTTAAAGTGAACTACCACCATCAATGATGATTTCCGATCCCACGGTCCAAGCAGAATCGTCTGAAGCAAAGTAAAGTACTGCTTTTGCAACTTCTTCTGGTTTACCAAAGCGACCAGCTGGGATGGTTGCAACGATATCCTTCATTACTTGGTCATAGTACTCCACTGGGATACCCGCTTTATCGTAGAGTGGTGTATCAACAGGACCAGGACTTACTGCATTGATGCGGATTCCACGAGAAAGCAGCTCGTTAGAAAGTGTTTTTGACATATTAAGTAATGCCGCTTTGGTTGAACCATAAACGGAAGAGTTCACAGGTCCAGTGTGGGCATTAATAGATGTATTAAAAATCACTGATGCTGAACTTGCGAACACTGGCAACAATGCCTGCATTAGGAAGTAAGGTCCTTTAACATTGATGTTAAAAATGCGGTCGAAATTCTCTTCTGTCCACGCTTCAATGGGTATATAAACCGAGATACCAGCATTTAGAAAAGCGATATCCAATTCACCAAAGTGAGCCTTAACAGCCTGAGCGAGTTCTTTCTGCGCATCCACGTTCGCAGAATCAGCACTCAGCACTAAAACATCGTCACCCAATTCAGCTTTCGCTTTTGCGATGGAATCAGGGCTAACACCAGTAACGATCACGCGAGCACCTTCTGCAATAAAAAGCTTAGCAGTCTCAAGGCCAATACCACTCGTACCACCGGTAATGAGTGCACGTTTATCTTTTAATCTAGACATCTAAAGTCTCCTTAGGTTTTTTCTAAGATCAGTCAATATACTGATCGGCCTGATTGCTACTATAGATTCATACACTCAGCATGATAAGATTGTTTTTTTGAATATGATTTATGCTTTATATACATAAATTAGCGAGGGTAAAATGGATCGCTTGTTGTTGATGACTTGTTTTGTTCGAACTGTAGAAACAGGCAGCTTTTCTGCTGCAGGACGTGATTTAGGGTTAGGACAGCCGAACGTCAGCCGTAATGTTGCTGCGCTCGAAAATCACTTAAACACTAGACTGCTAAATCGTTCCACACGCAAACTGGCTCTGACACCAGAAGGAGAACGTTACTACACAGAGGCAAGACGTATTCTTGAGGCTGTGGAAGAATCCGAGTCTTCATTTAAGGAAAACATAGCTCCTTCAGGATTATTGCGGGTTGCCTGTCCGACCGCTCTGGCTCATACTTTTTTAGTACCGCACATACCTCGTTTTCTGGATCAATACCCTGAATTAACGCTCGATCTGCAAATCAATGACCGCTATGTTAATTTGGTTGACGAGGGCGCCGAACTTGCAATCAGGATTGGACATTTAGAAGATAGCGCAATGCGTGCCCGTCGCTTAGTGTCATTCGAGCGTGTATGTGTGGCAAGTAAAGGATATTTGGCTAAACGTGGTACTCCAGTCACCCCAGATGATCTGAGAACTCATTATTGTTTGATCTACACTCTATTATCAACAGGTACCACATGGCGTTTTAGAAATACAGACGTGCCGGTTTCCGGCAGGCTTAGGGTTAGCTCTCCTGAAGCGATACGAGAATGTGTTAATGCCGGGCTAGGAATTGCACAAGGACCAGAATGGTTATACGAAGAAGGACTAAAAAATGGCAATCTGCAGCTCTTGCTAGAAGATTACACTGCGCCGCCGGCCCCAATTCAAGCAGTCTATCTGGCTAACCGCCTCCTGCCCAAACGGGCAATTGTATTTATGGATTTTGTTGCTGAAATATTTTCAAACAATCCAGCATTTAATAGTTAACCTAACTGCATACACGTTTCCAAGCAAGTTCGATTGAAAACGTGTGTTGCTCACGCGTCAGCGTTTAACATCCAGCGGACGTTAAAATTTATAGAGCAATATCCTATTCTGGCATACAGTAGTTGTTAGGTAGTATTGTGAGTTTGTTTGAGAGCCATAATTTCAAAAATTTAGCGAATTGCAGACGTTAACTGCTAAACGCCTAAGTGGCAATTTTCCAGATCAAAGTAATATTAAGGCATTATTCTTTAATAATTTTCTGTAGACTGGGATTCGCTTCGCTCGGCCCAATCTCGTGGGCTCAAACGGCAACACCTTGGGCTATTTACGGTCATCAATTCTATATTTCGCAGTTCCCTAATGGCTTATAAATTTTTATTATTTTTTTTATCAGCTTTATTTATTTCAGGATGCAATACGTCAGATAGTAAGCAAAAACCATGTGATTATTTATTTGAGTTAACTGAAGAAAGAAAGGCTATTGTTCTCGATTAGTTTTCTAAGTGGGAAGATGGAGATCCATTAGATGCAAAAATTGAACAAAGTTCAGGTGGCTTGTACGCTTCGTTATATGAAGAGCCTTTGGGGCTTGACTGGAATTTGATCGTTATCCCGCCTTCAAGTGGTTTTCTTCAGTTGGATGGAGAATCAGTAAATTATTTTCTTATTAATAAAAAAGATGTTAATTCAATATCTATTGGATATGGAAGGCGAAAATTCTATGTCATCAAAACGCCTGATTCTAATAGTTTTGGCAAAGATATTCTGAATATCGATGACTCCTTTGTGTTCTTATAATTACCTCACCTCGTTAAAATAATCATGATGTTATTTTTCATCACACTTGTGTTGTTGATTTATAGTCCTTTTAGTTTTTGATTGTTTTTCGTTAATTTATTGTAATTTTCTAGTTTTCAATGTAAATTAAAAACAACGTTGTTTTTATTGTTTGCACAATTAGGAAATGCCATGAATTTAAATATTTTATTAAAACTCTGTGCGACGACACTGACTGTATCTTCGCTTTCGGGTTGTCTGGTTGATGGCAGTGGTACCATCAATCCGGAAGAATTTAAACCGGATCAAGCACAAGAAGAGCAAGGGCAGGAAGAAGATGCTCAAAACAATAATGGGCAGGCTCAGCCAGTAAAATTAAGTGAACGGGTTTATTTAAACTTTGACGAAACATCAGGTGAATCTGATACCAAAAATCAGGTTGATCAGACTCAGTTTACTATTTCAAATACGTTTTCAAACCCAGAACGAGTGCTCGGTTTAGAAGGGAATGCCTTGCGTACCGATGGTTTTTCAACCTGGGTTAAAGGCCCGGTAGATTTATCTGGTTTAACGGAAATGACACTGGAGGCCTGGGTGGCACTCGAAAGCTACCCAAGCGATCACGAAACGACGTATGAAAATCTAACACCTGCTGCATTTGTTTCAAAAATGAAAGCAGGTAAAGGTTTTAGTCTCGAAATTAATACCTTTGGTCAGTGGCAATTTAACGTCAGCATTGATGGCACTTTATATTCTGTGACAGCCCCTGATAGCTTTCCGTTATACAGTTGGAATCATATTGCTGCTGTTGTGGACGGTTTCAACGGTAATATAAAACTCTATTTGAACGGTGTTGAAGTTGCTTCGATTTCAGCTAACCCTGTTGGTGGTAAAATAGACAACGTTGATTCAAGTTTGCTTATTGCAAAAAGTTATGCCACTACATCTTCCGGTCCTTTTTCGGTGATTAATGGATTAAACGGGGCATTTGACGAAGTTAAAATTTATCAGGGCAGTAAATCGGCAGATGCGTTTGCAACAAATATTCAGATAATAGATGACAATCACCCGTTGGGTACGGTTTCATTGGAAACACCTGTAAGCCGCTTTATACAAGATGAGCTGCGTCCTACCTATCATGCGATGCCGCCCGCTAACTGGACGAATGAACCTCATGGTTTAGTAGAGTTTAACGGCAAATATCATATGTTTTATCAGCGAACGCCAAATGGCCCGTTTAAAACCCAAATGCATTGGGGTCACATGATGTCTGATAATTTTGTTAACTGGACACATATGCAAGATGCGCTTTGGCCAGAGGTAGAACTGGGCGGTACTAACGGCTTTGATATGAAAGGTATTTGGTCAGGCGATGTCGTTGTTGAAGGGGATACAGCGTATGCGTTTTACACTAACGTTAACCATACAGGCCCTTTTAATCCAGGCGTTTCGGTTGCAATGAGTTCGGATGATAATTTACAAAACTGGACAAAATTAGGGCCGATTATTGACCGCACCGGGGTTGATGATATGCGTGACCCTTATTTGTGGAAAGACGGCGATACATGGCACATGATAGTTGGTGCAATAAAAAGTAGTCATGGCGCACTGTTGCACTTATCTACCACAGATATGACTGATGCAAACAGCTGGCAAGCAAGTGACTTTATGGCAGATTTCTCTGTGCTAACAGCACCGGATGGCTCAAAAGACGGACTTGCGAATGTGTTATGGGAAATGCCTGTTTTTGAGAAAATCTCAGAAAACAAATATATCTTACTCGTAAATCCGGTTGGCGGTGGTTATCGACCGCGGGGTCTGTATTGGATTGGTGAGTGGAACAATGGCCAATTTGTACCGGACGATACCCAAGCTAAATATTTAGATTTAATGATTGGTCATATTTCGCCAACAGTTGCGCGTAATGCCGATAGTTTATTAACGGCTATTGGGATTGTTGATGAAAGACGTTCTTCTGAAGCTCAACTGGATGCAGGCTGGACTCAAACTTTCAGTGCCCCGCGTATATGGGAATTAGCACAAGATAATGCAACCCTAGTGCAAAAACCGGCGCCGGGGTTATCAAATTTAAGAATTGAAGACAGCCGCCGTATTCAATCTAATCTGAAAGTGAATGGTGAAACCCGGCTAAATGCGAAGGGACGTCATCTTGAAATGATTGCGCAATTAAACCCGACCGATACCGCAAATAAATATGGGTTGGTTATTGCTGCATCAGCAGATGGTCAGGAAAAAACGGTTATTTATTATGATACTGAAAATAACAATATTGTTTTAGATAAACGCAAATCATCTCTGTCAGATCAGGCGTTTGAACTGAATGAGCAAGTAGGTGAATACAATGAAACGGTTTTTGGTAAACCTGAAAAGTTTCATGTGTTTGTCGATGGTTCAGTCGTTGATGTATTTATTAATGATAAAGCCGCCTTTTCTTTTAGGATCTATCCAACGTTAGATGATAGCCAGCATATTGGGCTTTATTCTGAAGCGGCGGATACTGTATTTACTCAGGTTGAGGTATACCAGCTAAAGGATATGCAATCAGCACGCACGTTTCTGGGAGCTCAGGCCGATTCTGATGGCATATTCGAAGAGATGGAAAATGGTGAAATCATTAAAGTTTCAGTCGCTCAGAATACCCTGGTTGATAGTTTAAATATGGCTGAATGGCATATTTCTAACCTGCCTGATGGTGTATCAATTGCCGGTATTAAAAGACTGGATGATTCAACCGCCGAAATAACGCTGGCGGGCAATTCGTTAGCCGATTTTGACACTGATTTAAATAATATGTGGATATCAGTTGGCGCCAGCCAGTTTGCAAACAAGCCTTTTACTGAAACCGTGATTACGCAGTCACCTATTATTCAAGCTAAAGTCGAAACGGTAACTCAGGCTAGTCTGACGGTCAGTGGCAGTGCTGATAATCAAATTAGCGAAGGCTTGGAAGCGGGCAAACAAATCAGTTTAATATTGGAAAACAACACCTTTGCCCAAACACTGAATAAAGATAACTGGGTTGCATCAAATTTACCAAACGGTTTAGATTTTTCACTGACCAGAGTAAGTGATACACAAGTGATTATTGAATTAACCGGCACTGCAGACAGTTATGTCAATCAGGATCGATGGGTGAGCTTTTCTGTGATGGCAGAAGAATTCGTGACGGAAGATCCTGAGTTATTTGGCCAGCCAGCGATGACAACCTCTATCTTGTTTGTTGCAAACAAGGTTTATAATGTCACTGTGCCTGCAGACGGGCAAAACAATGCTTTAGTCATTGGCCGGTTTGATGGCGCACAAACGACATTGGCGCAAGGTTGGTCTGCTACAGGGGGGTTTGCAAATCCGGCAACCGAGTCAAGCTGGCGCGGGACTACAATTAACAGTGCGTCAGCCCAAGTGGGTGAGGGCGCGGTCAGCACCTGTGAAATGAACAGCAATGAAAAAGGTTGCGACCAAAGTATGGGTCGTTTAACTTCACCAGTTTTCACCCTAACTAAAGACAACTTATATACCTTGCTCGCAGGTGGTGAGAACAATAGCAAGGCTGTTGGTATTCGAGTGTTAGATACCGCAGGTAATTTATTACATAACTATTCACCAGCGAGTTGTGGCCCTGCAAATATAGATGGCGACGATGACTGGACTGTCATTCAGGCCAGTGCATTAAAAGGGGCAACTATTCGAGCCCAATTTTATGATGAAGAATCAGGTGGTTGCGGATTTGTTAGTTTTGATCACTTGTTCCAAAGTGATGTCGCTAAAAGTGACACTATGCTCGACGGTGGCACTGTTGTATTGACGGCAGAGCAAAGTGCGAATTTAACTTACGGTGTGAGTTTGCCGTATCAAGATTCTGATTCAAATATTATTGGTTCTTTTGATGATGCACAGGCTATGATTGCTGCAGGCTGGGTTGCTACCGGCGATTTTGCGAGTCCGGTATCAGCAGATGCCTGGCACAGCTTAACTACGACCCGGGCGGATGCCGCCAGAGTAGGCAAGGGTGGTACAACAAGCTGTGAGTTAAATGGAAATCCTTGTGATGCCAGCACAGGCACTTTAACTTCGCCTTTATTTAATGTGCCAGCAGAGCAGTCAACTTTGGCCTTGCTGGTTAGTGGTGGTAACGCTGAAATGACCAATGATGTCGGCATTCGAGTATTGGACGCGTCAGATGCCGAACTTGCACGATTAAATCCGGGCACATGTGGTGATGCGTACATAAAAAATGATTCACATTGGAAAACAATTGATTTATCGGCTTATGTAGATCAGCAAGTTAAAGTCGAGGTGTTCGATAATGAAACCGGAGGGTGTGGGTTTATCAGTGTCGACCATATTCATTTAACGTCGGGCAACTCGGTTGATCCTAATTATGTTGACTTTAACTACGACGCATCTGATTTTGCAGAAACCAATCCGGATCAGAGTTTAGATTCTTTGACTGTCACGGACGACGCTTTTATTCAAGTAATTGGGAGCTTTGACAGTGCCAGTGCTATGTTAGCTAATGGCTGGGTTGCAACTGGGGATTTTGTGAACCCTGAAAACGATATGGCTTGGGCTGGTACTACCGCCTTTGAAGATGCTGCCAAAGTGGGTTTAGCCGCTGTCAGTTCCTGCGAGTTAAATAATAATGCCATAGGCTGTGATGCGCCTACAGGTACACTGACCTCGCCAGTATTTAAAGTAGACAATAAGCGAGCTTATTTAAACTTTGTAATGTCAGGTGGCAATGGCAGTGCACCGGTTGGTTTAAAAGTGATCAATCCAGCGAATGGCGCGGTAATTGCTCAATATACACCAAATAGTTGTAGTGACTCCCGTATTCTGGGCGATCAGCATTGGGTATCACTTGATTTGAGCGACTGGACAGGTCAATTTGTTCAGGTGGTGATATTTGATGAAGAAGCCGGTGGATGTGGTTTTGTTAGTTTCGATCATATTCACTTGAGTGCCACTGCTTATCAGAACTAAACGCCTCGTTAATGCAGTTATACCGACTCTGGAATTTTGAGTCGGTATAATACTCAAATTGTTAAAATTACCCTACCGCCTGATTTTTACCTGCTTCTTTTGCTTGTTTTAGCTGGGCGTTTGCGGCTTGAACCAGTTTATAGCCATCCATATCTGTATTCGGCTCGGCAACGGTTACACCGACACTGACGGTTAAATATCCGGTTGGTGAGTTTTGATGAGGAATTTTTAATGCTTCTATTGTTTTAACTATCTCTTCAGCAACGTGGCAGGCGCCGGCCAAATGTGTATCAGGCAAAAGCCCTAAAAACTCTTCACCGGCATAACGAACCAGAATATCAACCGGACGTTTTAAATTAGACTTAATGGCACGGGCTATTTGTTTTAAAACATCGTCCGCATTTTCATGGCCATAAGCATCGTTGTAGGCTTTAAACCAGTCTAAATCGACCATAAGAGCAGCGGTCGGGGTTTTATTTCGGTTGCCCAGTCCGATATTGCGTGCCAGCAATTCATTCAGCATATGCCGGCTGTAAATTCCGGTCAGGCCGTCAACATACATGGTCTGTTTTTGTGCATCGGCCTGAAGTTTGGTTTTTAAATGTACCTGAAAACGGTTCTCTATGGTTAACGGGCTTGCCGGCTTGGCAATAAAATCGGAAGCGCCAGCTTGCCAGCAGATATTCTCATCTATTTCGGATTGAATTGAACGCAGAATAATAACCGGAATATCACAGGTGTAAGGGTTTTTCCGTAAAGCTCTGCAGGCTTCCAGTCCGCTGGTTTCGTCTGTATCGATATCGATTAGAATTAAGTCAGGTAAAGTGGCTTCACATACCTGAAGTGCTTGTTCTTGATTCTCAACTAGTTTGATTTGATATTCATCAGGCAGACTGTTTTTTATTGTCGCATCTTGGTTGGCTGTGTTTTCTAATACTAAAATCAGAATATCAGCCGGATTTTTTTTAGGTAAGTCTTTCCATGTAATCACAATAAATACCTTGCAAGTCAGATTATAAAATTAGGATCAGGTTGTTAATATAACTATTTGTTAATCCCAAATGTTTACAGGCCCTACAATATTGTTTTATTAGCCGGGCTCAGTTACCGTGGGCTTTTAAAGTTGTGTGGGTATCTTAAGCATAATCAATAAATTTAAAATTTACAGATTAAAAATGAATAAAATGACAAGGGCTTAAGCTTTTTCGGTATCTTCACCTAACATATTCATGACTTTTGCAAACTCGGCGGTCACGTCGGCAAATCCTTGCACGCAGTCGGCTTCCATACTCGCCCCTGCTGCGGTTTCCAGTGAAGACAAATCATGGTGAAGTTTAGCTAGGCCAATATCACCGCTTTGCCCTTTCAGTGCATGAGCCGCTTGTCTGACGGATTCATAGTTTTGATGATTGAGAGCACTTTTTAAAACCTGCATTTTATCCGGCGCACTTTGCAAAAACATTTTGCACAATCGGGTTAGCAAGGTTTGGTTATTCATCAATCGGATTAAGGCTGATTTTTTATCCCAGCTTGGCAGCTTGTATTTCAGTTTTACTGCATTTTCAGCGGTATTTAATACCGGGATATTAGCGGCAGTTCGGGTTTTAAGCTGTTTTTCCAGTTTTTGATACAGTTCGTTTGCATCAACCGGTTTGCTGATATAGTCGTTCATACCGGCACGCAAACATTTTTCCTTTTCGCCTCGCATGGCATTGGCTGTCATGGCGATAATCGGAATATCAGGGTTTATGGCTTTGTTGCTTTTATGCCGGATTGCATCTGTGGTTTGAAAACCATTTAGTTCTGGCATATTACAGTCCATGAGTATGCAATCTACCGTTTGCTTTGCCTGAGCCAATGACTCCAATTTATTCAAGCATTCTCTTCCGTTTACAGCCAACTCTACATTGGCGGATACTTCATTTAAAAATGCTTTGGTGACTTCCCGGTTAACTTCATTATCATCAACCACCAATATAGTGGCGTGTTTTAGGGCGTCGCTTAGTTCCGGTTGTGTTGAGTCCTGCTTATGTTGCTGGAGCTGCTCATTACCCGTTTGTTGCTCGGGCGCGTTAAATAGCTCTACACTGGGTTTACTGAATAATCCGGTTTCAAAGTCAGAATACAGCATGGGCTTGTAAATATACTGAGTGGTGTCGGAGTGTGGAATTTTGTGTTCGTTGGCGGGTTTAATCAGGTAAACAAACTGAGTTTGATTTGATTCTATATAGTCAGCGTTCGTTCTTTTAAATTGCTCAATCACGTCTGGATCGCAGGATTCAAAATCGATCAGAATATAATCTATCGTCTGTGAACTTTCATCAAGCTGGCTGCCTGCTAACTGGTTTAGTGCAGTACAGGTGCCTCCCTGAGCGACAATAAATTTTTCTATAATAGTTTGATGAACCGGATTTTCAGTTAAGCTGATGCAGTTTTTTTCGCTGAATTGCTCAGATTGATTTGAAGGCTTGTCTGCCCAATCGTTGCATGTAATATAAAACATCATGGTGGTACCCTGGCCGGGTTTTGAAAGCAATGTGATCTCACCGCCCATCATTTCAACTAATTTTTTGCAAATGGATAAACCTAAGCCTGTGCCACCATATTGTGCCGAGATGCCCGCACTAGCTTGTGTAAAAGGCGCAAATAATTGTTTTTGACGCGCCTCATTTATACCTATGCCCGTATCTTTAATTTCAATATGTAATTCCAGTTTATTCTGGTTTGGGGTTATGGTTTTGGCGGTTAGCATAATATAACCGGCTTGAGTGAATTTAATGGCGTTATTAATTAGGTTATTGATAACTTGAGTTAATCGATGGGCATCTGCTTTAATTTGCTCAACCTGTATTCCGGAGGTATCGACAAAAAATTCCAGATTTTTGTCAAAAGCTTTAATCGCTAATGATTCGGCCTGGCGTTCAAGCTTTGACCTTAAGCTAAACATATTTTCTTCTATTTCCAGCTTGCCCGCTTCAATTTTAGACATATCCAGAATATCGTTAATTAATGAATGCAGTGATTCAAGGCTGACATCCGCCATATCAACAAATTTATTTAGTTTGTTATCGGATATATTGTTTTTTAGTAGAGTTAACGCACCGTTTATACCGTTAAGCGGTGTACGAATTTCGTGGCTGATATTGGCGATAAAACTACTTTTCACCTGGCTGGCTTCTAACGCTTTGTGGTGTGCGGCTTTAAGCTCCAGAGTTCGCTTTTCTACTTCTTTCTCAAGCTGCTCATTATTTTGTTTAATCAACGCCATTGCATTTGTTATATCTGTCTGATCAGTAATCGTGCAGGCTAGATTCGAATTGGGATCATCAACTGAAATCAGGTTTATTTTCAGCAATAAATGATGGTTTTCATTGGTATACGGGTTAATCCAATCGCATTTAAAAATTTGTAACTGCCTGGTTTTTATTGCTTCATTTATACGACCGGGCAATTCATCTATTGAACTCAAATATTGAGTAATGGGGCTGCGCTGAACATCTTGATTGTGCCACATGAAAATACTGGCAGCTGAGTGATTCCATTTTTTTATCTGCCCTTGTTTATCAAAAACAATAATGCCATCGTTTGATGTTTCCACTATGGTCTGTGATTCGGCCCTGGCTTCAGCGAGTAGCTGATTGCGTCTGAAGCTGCGGTGTAAAAAGGCAATAATTGTCAGGGTCACCAAACTGAGCAGAGTGAAATACCCATAAAAATTAGTTCGTTTTGATGCGTATTGCTGTTCTAACCAGCTATTTGGTGTCAACAAATGTATGGTTAATCCTTTGCCTTCACCCAAAGTCGAAATAGGTTCATACAGTTTTGAAGCAATATAAAGCTGATTGTGAATATCTTTAACCTGCTTGAGTTGGCTTTTAAAACCGCTAATCTGGGCGGGGATTTGAGTGATAAGCTGATTCACAGTTAACTCAGGCCTTAAATCCCGACTATAGTTAAAGTCAGATTCAAAGTGGTTTATCGTGAAACCGTCCTGATCAGAGATTATAATTTTTAACGGATGAGAAACTAAAGATTTTAACGCCTCAATCAGATTGGTTGCGTTGATATTGGCGACAAAATAACCAAAAAGACTATTCTGGTTATTATAAATGGGGACTATATATCTTAAAGTGGGTTTGTACGGGTACTCTATGGTACCAAACTCTCGATTGAGGTTAAGGTTGCTGATATAAATTTGGCCGGGATTGAGTTTGTGCCCTTCCTGAAAATAAAACGACTCCGATTTATCCTGTAAAAATGCTTGCTGGACCCGGCTGATTTTTGACGCATCATTGATTACTTTTAGCAGCTCAACTCCGTTTTTATCCAAAAGCCTTAGCTGATAAAAATCGGTTGAGTTTTCTAAAAAGGCGGTAAAAATTTTGCTTAACCGGTTATTCCATTCAGGCAATTTAGTATTGTCGAGCGGATCTGTCCCCTGATTTTCAGTGGCTCTGACAATGCCAGATATCGGCGGTGTATTAACCACAAAACGCACACTTTTATTATGTTCTTCGAGATAACTGCTAATTGCGGTATGAATCTCTTCACTATTGACCTGATGATTTTCATCAACAATTGAGAGGGTTTCCTGCTCTATATGATTTTCATAATTCCAAATCCCCAGCATGCCCAGTAATACCAGTGGTGATAATAACAAGACAAATAAATAGCGGTTTTGAAACTGTTTAAAGCGAGCGTTAATTGCGGTCATATTATCTCTTCCAAGTGAACAAATTAAAAGCGGGTCTCACCTTTAAATGAGCCGGGAAAGAAGGGATGATCGATTTCATTATTCACCGTGTCCTTTTGATGTTTTGACCTGTAAGTTTATTAACGTCTCACTAGCGGTTTTTGCTGAGTCAGAGGGTAATTTGGTTTCAAGTTTTGAGTATAGTTTAGTATTTATATGTTTGATTAAAGATTTACCGCTTATTTTTAAACGTGTATCTGCGGATTTGGTTCAGTCTTTTGTTAAATTTTTTGTTTTTTAATCTGATCATGGCGATGGGTATAAGCGTAATATTATCAGGGGACAAGCAATCTGTGTTGTTTTGATGAAGCTGCAAAACAAGCGTTGACCGTATGATGGAATGGTTAGAACAAAGGGGTAAAGTTTTATACCAAGGGCCCCTGTATTTTTTATTGTCGATAAAAAATAAATTTAGTTTCAATTGGCGCTTTATTGACTATATTTTGAGGAACCCCTTATAGGGATTGTTTAACTTAAAGGCTAAAGGATGAGTTGAATGCGTCAATCATTGTTAATCGTAGATGATGAGCCTTCGGTATTAATTGCAATGCAAACGGCATTAGAACCATTGGCAACAATCATTACCACACAAGATCCCAAGCAGGCTATTTCGTTAGCTCTGGAACATAAACCTAGTCTGGTATTACTGGATATTGATATGCCGCAGATGAATGGTTTTGAAGTGTGTGAAGCGCTAAACAGAGTGCCTGAGCTGACGGATTTATCCGTTATTTTTGTTACCTCGTATAGTGATGCGGATACCGAAAGCAAAGGGTTAGCATTAGGAGCGGTTGATTTTATTGCTAAGCCGCTTAATCTGAATGTATGTCAGCTTAGAGTGAGTAATCATTTAAACCTTAAATCTCAAATGGAACAGGTATTAACGGCTCATCAGGCGCTGCATGCTGAAAAAGAGCAGCTCAAAGTGACCTTGAACTCTATTGGTGATGCTGTGATTGCAACCGATGATTCCGGTTATATTACTTACTTAAATCCAATTGCGGAGCAGATGACAGACTGGTCCAGTAGCGAGGCTAAAGGCCGGTTTATTGATGAAGTCATGGTTTTAACGGATGCAAATAATACACACGAAGTGTTAAACCCCATCCATGTTGCCTTAAAAGAAGTACGACGGGTCGCAATGGCACTTAATGTTAATTTAACTTCAAAATCTGGTCGAATTTACCGGGTTGAAGATTCTGCAGCGCCGATTCGAGATAACACAGGCAATGTGTTTGGCGCCATTATTGTTTTTCATGATATTAGTGAATCCGTTGCTATGGCAACACGGATGATGCATTTAACGCATCATGACCAACTGACAGGTCTGCCCAATCGTATTTTATTACATGACCGAATTTATCAAGCGATTAGTGGCGAATATCAACCAGATTATGTCGCCTGCCTATTAATGATTGATGTCGATAACTTTAAATATTTAAACGAAACTTACGGCCACAGTGACGGCGACCGTTATTTAATGGAATTATCAGATTTGTTGGAACGGCTGATGCCAGCTGGTGCCACACTGGCCAGAGTGGGTGGGGATGAGTTTGTTGCATTGATGAGCGGCGTAATATCAACCAGTAAAATTGATATGCTGGTTAATCAAATACTGGAGGCTGCAAATAAAATTGTCACCATTAATGGCAATCAGCACAAGCTGAGTACCAGTGTAGGTGTGAGCTTATTCCCAAAGGATGCAAATAATACCGAGGCGTTAATGCGACATGCAGATGCCGCTATGTATCGGGCAAAAGCGCTGGGCAAAAATCAGTTTTGTTATTTTTCTGAAGAGTTGCAGGATAAGCTCAGCGCACGCATGCATATTGAAAAATTATTGGCTCAGTCCATTGAAAATAATCAATTGGTGGTTCAGTTTCAACCAAAATTTTCGTTGTTCAATCAGCAAATGACGGGGGTTGAAAGTTTGGTCAGGCTGGCTGATAAAGATGGTAGCCTGGTCCCGCCAGACCAATTTATTCCGCTGGCGGAAGAAGTTGGGTTAATTAAACAATTGGGCGAGCAGGTATTGATGCACAGCTGTCAAACCGCAAAACAGTGGCTGGAATCAGGTATGCCGCTTCAGGTATCGGTAAACATTGCCGCGCAGCAATTTAATGATCCGAATCTGTGCGATATTGTTGCCAATATACTGGAAAAAACAGATTTGCCCAGCCGCTACCTAGAGTTGGAAATTACTGAATCTGCTTTAATGGAAGATTATAAAACGGCACGGGATATGCTGATTAATTTGGGGAAAATGGGGGTCTCGGTTGCGATTGATGACTTTGGCACAGGTTATTCCAGTTTATCTTATTTAAAGTTTTTTCCGCTGGATGTACTTAAAATTGATCGCAGTTTTGTGAATGATGCAACACATGATGAACAAGCATTTAATATTATCAGTGCGATTGTTAGCTTATCTAAATCGCTTAAATTAAAGCTGGTAGCAGAGGGAATTGAAACAGAACAACATTTAAAAATGTTACAAAGTTTAGAAGTAGAATTAGGTCAGGGTTATTTATTTAGCCGACCGGTAGATGAAGCAAGTATTGTTGATTTATACAAAAAACACTGATTTTATAAGTTATCTTTTCCAATTTCTGTTATGTAAGTGATCTAGGTTATGGCGAATGTATTTAATCAAATACCTGATAATTTAAAAGAAGAAATATTTGAAGATTTATTGTCATCAGGTTCCGTTAGAATTGAGCGTATTATTTCAACCGGCCAAAGCTCGCCTAAATCCGGTTGGTATGATCAGGATGAAAATGAATGGGTTTTGGTTTTATCCGGATTTGGTGAAATTGAATTTGCAGACGGCCAGGTTGTTCGGCTTGAATCCGGTGATTATTTAAATATAAAAGCACATCAAAAACATAAAGTTAAATCAACATCACCGAATGAAAAGACTATCTGGTTGGCGATATTTTATTAGTCCCGCCAAGTTTAAAATTAAACCCTGATACAGATAATTAAAACGCCAAAACCCGGATAGGTTTTGGCGTTTTTGAATTGCGACAAATCAGGCCATTACCGGGCTTGTCTTGTTAAACTCAGAATATCCAGGTTATGTTTAAGCGCTTCTATTCCAACCTGATAATTCGCCAAATCATATAGCCTGAAGCTCAGCGCTTTATCCTGATTAATGTATAAACTGCCAACGCCGTTTTCCGGGTGCATAAAGAGCTCAAGCGAAATACCTGAATCTACAGACAGATTGACCTTAATATCTGCCAATAAAGTTTGTATATCTGCTGCTTCGTATACAAATTTAGCCTGATTATTAAGGCTGTCCAAAATCAATAAATAACGTCCGCGCAGAGTATTGTCTTCAAATACAATCGCAAACTCAGCTTCTGCTTTATCACCTTGTGTGGCGACGGACAGCAGGTTCATTGAGCTTTCTGCATTCAGCATCAGTTGTTCATTTGGATTGAGAGAGGTGAGTGCCTCTGACTCAGACGGTATGCGGTTATTGCTGTTTGCTTTGGTTTTTGCCCAGGCTTTGCCTTTTGCTTTGGATGAGACAGCTGCGTTAATTAGCTGGCTCTGGCTGTCAAGCCTTGCCAGCGTTTGGCTCAGCTGCTGTCTTAGTTTATCCGGGAATTTAACCGCTAATTCACCACTTGCGAGTGTATGCAATTGGTGAATCATTAAATCACCACCCCAAACAGGCGTTTCATTATCGCTTCGGCCAACTGTATGTGGCACCCAGCCAAATAATAATCGCTCGTTTTCGTCACCGGCTGAACGTGCAGCATAAAAATAACGGCCGTCTAGTGCATCAATGTCCGGTTTTATCCAGCTATCATTCTGTTTTACTAAATATTTAACCACGGGCGATTCAGGGCGCTGGTCTGAATAAATAATAAAAGGTATTTGTGCCAGTTTTAGATATTCGGGTACCTCTAAATTAAGTGGCGAACTTTCGCTGTAAAGTGGCGCTTGTGCGGTCCAGTTGCTCAAATCGTTTGAGGTATATAAACCAATGGCAGCCTGATTGTTATAACGTGATGTGATCAGCATCCAATATTGCTGCGCATCCTGATTCCAGAAAACAAAAGGATCGCGAAAATCATAATCGCTGTAGCCATTTGAGCCGGTAAAGGTGTCGGCGTCAATTGTATGCCAGTTTTTAAGCGTATTGTCGCTTGCAACCGCATGCATAACAGCTTCTACCGGGTAATGATTTTTATTGTGGCCGGTATAAAATAAATGATATTGACCATTTTGATCTTTAATGACACTGCCTGAACCTGTCCACTCATCCTGCTGTGTTGTATCACCGGAAGCCGCCAAGACCTGCTGCGGAAAGCTTGCATTAACCAGATCGGACGTTTTACTCAGGTTCCAGTCGTGGTAACCTGAATTTTGCAGATAATAAAGATAATATTCACCATTTTCATAATAAGGGTTGGCATCGCCCATATTGAGTTTAAGTGCAACATTATGTCCGTCCGTTTGGCTCACTATGGAAGCCGATACAGCTTGTGTGGCTGCTTTGTCTGACTGGCGGATTTCATCTACTAATATAGTGGCTACACTGCCATCATCAGTTGAATTATCGTGTAAATCCATAATTTCAATTACCGCTTTTTGACCCGATAAGCCTGTTACATCCCAGCTTTTCCAGCTCAGTTCAGCTTCAATATTATCGCCCGTCGCCTGACGAACTACTTTGCCGTTTACTCTTAAAACAACAGCGGTTGCGTTATCGCTTTCAAAACCATTTATACCGCCGCCGACTAAAAAATTAATATAAGGTTTTGTAATGACAAACTCTGGTGAAACTAAAGTGCCGGTTGCTTCTGCACCATACCAGCTGCCACTGGTATCAGCATCATTTGCAAATCCCTGTCCGTAACTGGCAAATACTCTGTCACCGACAGCATTACCTAAGCCACCTGCCCAGTAACCACCGTCGAAACGCACAAAATCACCGTAGGCTAAAAATCCATGCTCGTGCATGCTGTCAAATTTGGCACAGCAAAATTCAAAACCAGCGATATTTTGCTCAGGTACGTTTAAACGATTGAACGCAGGTATGCCTGAATCAGCCGGACTTGATGTGAGCTCAGCAGACGTTAAATCAACCTGACTTTGAGGACCCGGTGCAATCACAGCAGAATCGGCTGCGCGAAACTGATCTGCTAATAAATACGCTATGCTGGCGTCTGAATTATCATCCGGGTGCTGATCGATAAATCTGAGTCTGGCATTTTGACCAACAAATTCACTGACATCCCAACTTGCCCAGTTCAATTGATTTTTTTGGTTTTTACCGCTGGCATGGCGCACCACTTGTTCGTCGACTAATAATACGACTGAAGTCGCATTGGCTGCGTCAAAGCGGTTTGCACCGCCACCAATTAAAAAATTAATAAAGTTTTTGCTGATGATAAATTCAGGGCTGTCTAGGGTACCGGTTGCTTTGCCACCAAGTTGAACTGCGACTGGATCGCTTTCATCCTGATAACCGTCTCCATAGCTTGAAAATACCCGCTCACCGACAGCTCCGCTTATTGTTGAAGCCCAAAATCCACCATCCAGTTTAATAAAGTCACCGGTTGCGTTAGTAAAGCCATGCGCCTGATAGGTATCATAACCACTGCAACAAAATTCGAAGCCGGATAAATCAAGAGCCGTATCCTGATTGAATAAAGGAACACCGGCATAAGCAGGATCTACATAATTGGCAACTGAGGTTTCAACGGCTGCTAAACTGTCAGCTCTGAATTCATCAGCAATTAAAAACGGAAGCTGATTGTCTGAACCGTCTGCCGGGTGCAAGTCAATAAATAAAACATAGGCGGTTTGGTTTTGATAGTCCGTTACATCCCAGCTCTGCCAGTTTAATACTTCAGTATCCTCTCCGCTGGCATGGCGAACCCATTCACCATTCACGACAAGTACAACTGAGGTGGCATAGACATGATTAAACTGATTACTGCCACCGCCCACTTTAAAGTTTATATAAGGTTGGCTGATCACAAACTCAGGGCTGCGCATAGTGCCGGTTGCCGGCCAGCCAAGAAATTCTGCACTGGTATCATAGTCATTATCAAACCCCTCACCAAAACTGGCAAAAGCGCGTTCGCCTACGGCACCCGGGATGCCGGATGCCCATTGGCCGCCATTCAGTTTTAAAAAGTCGCCGGTGGCGTGAGTAAAATCATGTTCCTGAAATGTATCATAACCGCCACAGCAAAATTCGAACCCGGCTATATTTTGCCAGCTTGCAGACTGGCGCATAAACAGGCTCTGGCCGGATTGCTCCGGGTTTGGGGTGATAGCCACATCTGCTATCGCTAAATTAGCGTACAGACAATTGCTGATAACTATGCCTGCTAGTAAATTGATTGTGTTTTTCATCGTCTTATCTCTGGTTGAAATAGTGGGAGGCGCTAAATGGCTCAGCGGCTCCCACAGAAGGATTAATCGCTATATCTTGAGAAGTCAGCAACTGACACGGATTGGTTGTCACTAAACACACCTACCTGATAGTCAGCCAGCCCATACAGGCGGAAGCTGAGCGCTCTGTAGTGATTGATATAGATAGCACCGACGCCGGATTGCGGGTTTAACCATAAATCGATATGAACCCCACTTAATAAATCGAGCGGAATACTGACACTTGGGTTATTGGTATTTTGTTCGTCACCGTCAAAATAAAATTTGACAGTGTTGGTGTTAGGGTCGAGTTTCAGATAAGCCAGTTCGTCAGCCTGACCTGAAACCGGCAATCTGAACTGAATACCGGCAATTGCATCGGCAGATTGGCTGGATAAATTAAAGCGCAAGCGATTTACATCTGAATGTTCGGCAAGTGTAAATGCGCTGCTTGCGGCTAAACTAATCGGATTGTTTTGTGACTGGACAGTGCCTTGAGTCCATACCGGGTTGGCAGATAAAGCCGTGTCTAACTGAGCAATGAGTTTATCCGGCATTTTAACGGCTAATTCGCCGCTTGGATGCTTATGCAGTTGGTGGATAAGTAAGTCTCCGCCCCATTGAGGTGAAGCGCCGTCGTTACGTCCGTCTGTGTGTGGTACCCAACCAAATAATAAACGCTCGTTTTCTTCACCAGCCGAGCGGGCCGCATAAAAATAGCGTCCATCCAGATGGTCGTATGATGGTTTTACCCATTGACCATTTTGTTCAATTAAATATTTTACAACCGGTGATGTATTGCGCTGATCGGAATAAACCATGAAAGGCGTGTTTGAGAATTCAAAATATTCGGGTACTTCGAGGTTTAGCGGTGAACTTTCACTATAAAGTGGTGTTTGTGCAGTCCAGTTTGATAGGTCAGTTGAAGTATATAAACCAATGACAGCCTGGTTATTGTAACGCGATGTGATTAACATCCAGTAGACTTGTTCAGCCTGATTCCAGAATACAAAAGGGTCGCGAAAATCATAATCGCTATAGCCGTTTGAGCCGGTAAAGGTGTCGGTATCTATTGTCGTCCAGTTTTTTAACGTATTGTCATCGGCAACCGCGTGCATGATGGCCTCAACCGGAGTATGGGTTGCATTGTGGCCGGTATAAAATAAATGGTATTGGCCATTTTGATCTTTAATGACGCTGCCTGAGCCTGTCCATTCGTCCTGTTCGTTGGCATCCCCTGAAGCCGGTAAGATTTCCTGCGAAAAAGTACCGGTTAATAAATCAGATGTTTTACTCAGATACCAGGAATGATAAGCCGAATTTTGCAGATAATAGATGTAAAATTCGCCATTTTCATAATAGGGATTGGCATCGCCCATATTCAGCTGCAGAGCTACTTTATGCGCTTCAACTTGGCTGACAACCGAAGTCACAAGAGGTGTTACGGCCGCTTTATCAGCCTGACGAATTTCATCGACTAAAATAAACGGCAGGCTACCGTCACTGACCGAATTATCGTGTTGATCTATGATTTCGATAACGGCTCGCTGACTTTTCAGGGAAGATACATCCCAACTTATCCAGTCCAGTTCGGTTTCAGAACCGTTCCCCGTTGCCTGACGAACCACTTTTCCGTTAACCCGTAATACAATTGCGGTAGCTCTGTCACTGCTAAACGCATTGGTGCCGCCGGCAGCTAACAAATTAATATAGTCACTGCTTATCGTAAATTCAGGTGAAATCAGGCGGCCCCTTGCTTCCCAGCCATACCAACTGCCGCTTGTATCTGAACTGTCAGCATAACCCTGCCCATAACTGGCAAATACACGATCGCCAACATGATTGCCTATACCACTTGCCCATTGGCCGCCGTTAAAGCGAACAAAATCACCATATACTAAAAAGTTAAAGGCATGGTAGGTATCGTAGTTAAAACAACAATTTTCAAATCCGGCGATATGAGTAGACGGGAATTTCGTTGACGTAAAAGCGGCACTGCCTTCACTTTCCGGCGACGCGCTAATCGGTGTCGCTGAATAATTTATTTCTCCGCCAATCGTCAGACTTGCCGGATAATCGGCCGAACGGAACTGATCGGCTAATAAGTAGGCTAGATGGTTATCTGAATTGTCGGCGGGGTGATAATCGACTAAACGTATACTTGCCGTTTGTCCGTTAAACTCGCTGACATCCCAACTGACCCAGTCCAGGTTTTGATTATTCTCGCCACTGGCCTGACGTACGATTTCACCGTTAATGACGAGCATGGCTGAGGTTGCGTTAGCTGCATCATACAAGTTACTACCGCCGGCAATTAAAAAATTAATATAGTCTTTGTTAATTGTGAATTCAGGTGAATCAAGACTGCCGGTTGCCTGCTCACCTATGGGTTCGAGTGTTGTATCATAAATATCGTCAAACCCGTCACCGGCGCTTGAGAAAATACGCTCTCCTACTGCACCGCTGTAGGTTGCGGCCCATTGGCCACCATCTAGTTTAGTAAAATCCTGTGTGACATTGTCAAAGTTGTGTTGAGCTAAACTGTCATACCCGGAACAGCAAATCTCAAATCCGGCAATATCTTGATTTGGGTCGCTTGGGTTTGTAAACAAAGGCGAACCAACCATTTCAGGTGTTGTATGGTCTTGAGCATTCGGCAAAACGGCCGCTAGGTTTGCTGCTCTGAATTCGTCAGCAAGTAAATAGGGAAGCGCGGTATCACTGCTGTCATCAGAATGATTGTCGATAAAACGAATACTCGCTTGCTGACCCTGTAAATCGCTGACATCCCAGGTGTGCCAGCTAACAGCATTGGCTAAATTCTGCCCGTTGGCCTGACGGACAAGCTGGCCATTGACAATCAGCCCGACAGCGGTTGCATTAGTTGAATTAAAACCGTTGTGTCCACCGCCAATTTTAAAGTTGATGTAATCCGAATTGATTGTAAAATCCGGGCTATCGATAGAACCGGTTGCAGAATCTCCCAGATAAGTGCTGTTTGGCGCGCCTTCATACAAATAACCGTCACCATTACTGGCAAATAAACGATCACCGATATGGCCGCTAAAAGAGGCCCCCCACTGACCTCCGTCTAACTTAATAAAATCCCCTGTGGCATTAGTAAAACCGTGTTCCTGATAGGTGTCGTATTGACCGCAGCAAAATTCAAAGTCGTGATGACTGAACAGTGCGCTACCTTCAGTTTCAGGTTGAGACGTTATTTGTACACTTGCACTCGCATAACTTTGCAACGCTGCTGTTGCTGAAAGTGCAATTAAATTCATCCATGTAAACTTGCGTAGATTAATCATAGTTTTTATTCTCTTTGATTGTGCTATTTACATTGAGTTGGTTACCTTTTACAACGTTGTCTATTTGAGTTTGAAAAAAACACCTGGTTAAATTCGTGGTGTTTATATTTACAACGTTGTCAAAATATCATAAATCAGAAACAAAAATTTAACAAGTGTTGTTTTTGTAGCTCAATTTGAGATTAAACCCTGACCAGGGAGATTTTTGATTGAAGAATGCTTGGCGATTAACTGTGTAAGCTTGCACTGAAAGGGTTATGTTATTTTCACTTTATGATTTTTGTGTTAAGTACTCTGTCGTGTACAAAATAGCGATATTTAACTTTTAGAAAATTTGTATTAACTAATCTATGATCTCGTAAAGTCAGACGCTTATTCTGTTGGAGGTATAGGGTGTTTGAAAATATTAAATTGGTTTGTGCAGATATTACCCAAGCTGACGTAGATGCGATAGTGAATGCTGCTAACCCTGCCATGTTGGGTGGCGGCGGAGTGGATGGTGCGATTCATCGGGCAGCTGGCCCCGCATTATTGGACGCTTGCCGTAAAGTGCCGACCGTAAAAGGCGTACGCTGTCCGACCGGTGAAGCGAGAATAACTGTGGCCGGTAATTTAAATGCAAATTATGTTATTCACACCGTGGGGCCGGTTTACCGCTCGGTAGATGAGTCAGCTCAATTATTGGCCTTGGCATATGCAAATGCCTGCAAGCTCGCGCTTGAAAACCATTGTCGGTTGATAGCGTTTCCTGCGATTTCATGTGGGGTTTATGGTTATCCCCATCAAGCAGCGGCTCAGATTGCAATAGACACCTGTGGACGGACTGAATTTTCTAACTTGCAGGTTAGGTTTTATTTGTTGGAGCCTAGGGGCTGTTGACCTTTCGCGTTCATTTTTGCAGCAGTCCGCATGGTTTTTATACAAGACAGAGCGATTGCAGTGTAGTGCGCTACATAAATGAGCGATAACGCAGTAGAAAGGCCATACGGACGCTGCCTTTCAGGTTCGTCCTGAGCGCTTTCAACTCTTTGTTGCTCGGTTTTTATATAGAATCACTATACTACAGCCCTCGCGCCGCAATTTGAAAGCGCCCAGTTAGAACAAAATTTGTACTCGAAAGATAAACAGCCCCTAGTTTATTTGAAATATTTGAAGCTTATTTGTTGCAGGTATCAAGCAAGTAAGATGTTTGGCGCTACACTTAATTTCGATGACAGAGATGACAGCAAACTCAAAATCCAGGCTTGATTTTGCATGGCTGAATTCGTATTCATTACGCTGGCGCTTGTGATTCGATTGGTTAAAGCTATTATTACATTGTTGTAACAAAACCTAAGATCGAGACTGAGGCCAACGTTTTTTAACCCAAAATTAACTGCCTGAAGACCATAATAAAAGGTTACTGATATAGGTAACGGTTAGTTTTAAATTTAGCTTTTGACACTTTGAGGAGTTGTGCAGTGCGCTTTATGAAAAATTTGTTTTTCGCTATGTGTATCTTATTCGCTGTTAATCCGGCGTTTGCAAAAGACATAGTTTATGTTGAGACAAGCGAAGCTAAAGATAAATATCATATTGATTTGCTGAAATTTTTATTTAAAGACGATGCGAATTATCAACTTAAAATATCTAAATTTACTAACCTGTCTTATGACAGAACAAAAGCCGAAATAGAAGAAGGTAATGTCACTATTGCCGCCTTTGCAACTGATACTGAAATCGAAAAAAGATTGCGGCCGATTCGTATACCAATTTTAAAAGGGCTTTTGGGACACAGAGTCTTTATTATTCGCGGTGATGATCAGGCCAGGTTTTCAACAGTTGAATCTTTTTCTGATTTATTAAGGTATAAAGCCGGACAGGGACGTAGCTGGGCAGATACAGCCGTGCTGCAAAACGCCGGAATTCCAACTGTGCCTGTGTTAAAGTATCCTAATTTATTTTATATGCTTGAAGGCGGACGTTTTGATTATTTTCCGCGTGCATTACATGAACCTTTTTCTGAAATAGCAGCGCGCCCAGAGCTCGGCTTAGCGGTTGAAAAAGAACTAATGTTGGTATACCCACTTGCTCTATATTTGTTTGTTGCGCGCGACAATACAGAATTGGCACAGGTGATTACAGATAAGCTCAATGCCAAGATTGAGAGCGGCGAATTTGATGAATTCTTTTTTAATTATCCGTTGATTAAAGATGTATTAAATAAAGTGAATGTTCAATCCCGCCGTGTATTTAGAATTGATAACCCGAATCTGTCACCCGAAACACCGCTTGAAAACAAATCATACTGGCTAAATTTAGAAGATTTGAGCGAATAATAATAATTAAGTTTGAAGCCCCTTGTGTCTATTTACGCGTTCGTAAATAGACACAAGGGCTATGTAAACCAGGCTAATTCACTCTTTTGTAAGTGGTATATCCATCTTTTTCGCTGACATCCGGTGACAAAATTAAAAATCCACCGGCTTTAATATTTACTTTAATCATTGCCGCTTTGATATAAATATCTGTCGGTTCCCCGCTGATTAAATCAGTCATCCCACCCATATTCATTAGCTTTGAATCGGGTATCATCAAATATTCAGTGATCTCTGTCTCACTCGGATTAATAACAACAATAGTGCTATCAGCCACCCGATTTGTATAACGGATAAACGCAAACAGACGGTCACTGAAAACAGGCTTAAAGTCACCAATTTTTAGTGCTCTGTGCTTCTTTCTAAGTTGAATTAACTGCTTAATAAACTGGAGCCTTGAATTATCTTTGGTGACTAAATCCCAACGCATAGGCGCACGCATTTCCGGATCTTCACCACCCGTCATGCCCAATTCAGTGCCATAATATAAATTGGGCGCGCCCGGCAGGCAGTACTGTAAAACCAGTGCTAAATCTTGTTGGCGACTATCTGGCAACATATTGCAAAGCCGTGGCGTATCGTGATTATCCAGTACAATCCAAGATTTTAGTAGGTGCTCGAAGTGGGTCTCTTCGAGCATTTGTGTTAACATCTGCATTGCTACTTGTGCAGAGATCTGCCGCTGACATAAATGCCAGATGATTTCACGTAAACTAAAGTTCATCACGCCGTCTACGGCCGGAAACCATTGCTGAGGATAACACCAGATTTCACCGACAATCAGGCTTTTAGGATTGATTTGGTGTGCAGTTTGAGTGAGTTCAGTTAAAAAGTTAAATCCGATATCATGCGCAACATCTAGCCGCCAGCCATCGATACCATCCGCCAGATAACTTTGTACCACTGATTCAGGTGACAAATAAATATAGTCAGCGACCTGCTTATTTTCTAAATTAAGCTCAGGCAGGTTAGCCGCATTCGCCCAGGCGCGATAGCCAACTGATATAGACTCATCAAAAACAAACCAGTCACGATACTCACTATTATTGTCGGTATACGCCTGTTTAAAAAAGTCACTGTTACGACCCATATGGTTAAAAACCCCATCCAGTACGATTTTTAAGCCTGCAGAATGGGTTTTCTCTATTAATTGTTTTAAGTCATATCTGTTGCCAAACTCGGGTGAGATTGCCAAAAAATCCAGACTGTCATATTTATGGTTGGTGTACGCCAGATGAATCGGATTTAAATAGAGAACATCCACACCCAATTCGCAAATATATTTCAGATTCTCAGATACACTGTTTAAATCGCCGCCCCAAAACTCTATTTCATGGCTCCATAAAGATTCTTTTTCCAGATAGCAGCCATGTTCAGGTACTTGCTGCCAAGATTTAAGTTGTTTGGGAGCCGGGTAGAAATGTTTTTTGGTTGCAAGGTCGCTAGGTGGCGCGAACCGGTCAACCAGCACCTGATACACAATGGCGCCGTTACGCCAGTCATTCTCACGTTCTAAATAAATTTGCTCTGTTTGCTGGTCGTTCTGATTTGCATAAAACATAACGCTTGCCCGAATAGAATGAATACACGCATAGTAGCGAATAATCGACTTGGCCTAAAGGTGCATAAAGAGACACAAGGTTATTTTTTAACACTTAATTTACTTTTTAATTGCGCACGGGATAATTTAGTTGTATGGTTAAACAACGTTGTTAGTTGGCGTAATTGAGTTCGATACTTATCAAGGAAACCTCAGGTTGCCCGTTGATAATGTCATTATTTTAAAATCTAATATCATATTTTTAATAGACAACGTTGTTTAATGGTGGTGTATGAAAATTAAACCCTTGAGACCTATTTTATCCTCAGGTGTGGCTGTTTTGATTTTATTATTGAGTACGCCGACTTTTGCCGGACTCTCAGTCGGGATTGCAATTAATGACCTGAATAATCCGTTTTTTCAGCAAATTGTGAAAGGTGCAAAACGCAAGGCCGATCAACTAACGGATGGTAATGCCGAAATTATGGTGGTTTCTAGCGATTATTCACTGGCTTTGCAGCAATTTCAGTTGCGTCAGTTGGTTGCACGTAAAGCCGACATTATTGTCATAACTGCAGCGGATCAAAATAAAATGAAAACAGCAATTGAAGGCGCGATACAAGCAGGTAGTCAGGTAATTGCAGTGGATGTATCGGCAGAAGGTGCCATCGCGACTGTGGCTACAGACAACCATAAAGCAGGTGTGATTGCCTGTGATTACCTGGCTAAACAAATTAATTACAGCGGACGCGTTGCTATTATTGGTGGTCCATCAGTTTCTGCTGTCAGAGACAGGGTCGCAGGGTGCGAATCTGCATTGGCTGAATATAGTTCGGTTGAATTAGCTCATTTTCAACCGAACGGAAATGGTACTCAGCAAGGCGGATCCGATGCAATGAAGGCGATTTTGGAAAAATTTGCCGATATTAAAGGTATATTTGCGATAAATGACCCCAGTGCAATCGGTGCCGAACTGTTTGCCAAAAAATCAGTAAAGACAGATTTGGTGATCACCTCTGTAGATGGCGCACCGGTTATGCAAAAAGCACTCGCTGCTTCCGGCGCTATGATCAGAGCCACCGCAGCCCAGTACCCAGACCAAATGGCTGAAAAGGCTGTTCAACTCGGCTATCAGCTTATGCAGGGTAAAACGTTAGAAGAGTCCTCTTTTTTAATAGAACCTAGCTTATTAAGTCAATCCAATCTGGATACTTTTAACGGGTGGGCGGAATAGATATGTCATTACAACTGAAAATTACTTTGGTATTTAGTTTTTTAACTTGTGTAATATTAGGCGCAATCGCAGCTGGCGTGAAAAACAGCCAGTTTATCAGTGACAGGTTTAACTTATTTTCCGGTCAGGCAACTCACTTACTAAAAGAGTTGGCGGATATTCGGGTTAAGTTTCAACAGCAGGATAGCCTGGTGCTTGAGCATGCCTTAACACAGGCTACAGCTAAACAAAATCAGTTGGAACTGCAGCTAACATCAGATGCCAAAACAATTGTTAATTTATCTGAAAAAATAAAAAAGCAGGCTAATCAGATATTTGAGTATCAGGCACACTCAGGGGTAGCTCCGGATTTTACCCAACAGCAAAAACTCTTAGTACTGAACCGACAAACTGTTTCTGCGCAACAAGGGCTATTAAACTCGAATCGGGTGTTTTTAGAAAAGTGGCAAGATTTACAATCTTTGGTTGAACAAAAGCAGAAATTTTTAAATAACGATAGCCTGATTTGGACCTCATCTTTACTGGCAATCCAAAATGGATTGGACAGACTCAGAGCGTTAACTGAAATGGTATTTACCACGACCGATCCAAATGTGTACCCAACATTAATTCCAACCGCTGTTGATACTCTTGGTACGATTTCGGCTAATTTAGAAATTTTAACCTACCAGGATTATTTTTCGGTGAATGATTTGATGCAAGCAGTCAAAAGCGTCGAACTACTGTTATTGTCTGGGCAAGGCTTATTGCCAAAAGCTGTTACTTACCTAGAGATCAGAGACAGGCAAGCGATACAGCTGCAAAACTATCAGCAAAGCTGGTTAACTGAAATTAATCAATTGGATACCTTTTCTGAGTGGGTACAACAACGCATTTCAGATAATGCTTTACAGGCTAAACAAATAAATGAAACAGCAACTCGCTGGCTCATTTTGATAGGTATTGTGAGTGCGTTAATTGCAGCTGTCATCAGCATTATTATCGTGCTCGGGATTAGACGCCCATTAAAACGGTTAACACAATTTAGTCATCGCCTGAGCTGTGGCGATTTAACCGATAATTTGTGCCGGATACCTGATGATGAATTTGGCACCATAGGCCGTATGCTAAATGAGATTACACTTCATCTGAATCAGTTGGTTTCTGAAGTGGTATTAACCAGTTCAGAGTTGAATCGGTCAAGTGATGTTTTGTTGGAGAATAACCAAACCAGTATCACCCGGGTAAACAAAATTAGTGCTGATATTGAAACGCTTTCTGCCGCTTTGCAGGAGCTGGCAACGTCGGCATTACATATTGAAGCGCGTACAAACCACACGCAAAATCAGGTTGATCAAATTGATAATTTAATTGCCAACAGTGAAACGCTCTCAACGGATAATGCCAATAAACTGAAACAGCTGGGCGAGCAAATGACGCAGGCTTGCGGATTAGTGCAAAACGTACGCAGGCGCAGTGATGAGATTAACAGTGTGATTGCTATTATTCGTGCGGTTGCCGAACAAACTAACCTGCTCGCATTAAATGCAGCCATTGAAGCTGCCCGAGCAGGTGAAGACGGACGCGGCTTTGCTGTTGTTGCTGATGAAGTCAGAGAACTGGCAGCGAGAACTCAACAATCGACAACCGAAATAGAAAGCATTATTGAAAGTTTGCAAATTCGAAGCACTCAAGCCGAAACCATGGTCAATACCGGTAATCAGATTGCGCAGGAAAGAATAGAAGATGCAAATAGACTGTCGGCAGATCTTAAACAAGCCCGGCAAAGAGCGGCAGAAATAAAATCTATGAGCGCGGAAATTGCAACTTCTGCAACCGAACAAGGCACAGTGATACAGGATGTTGCAAAAAACATTGTTGAACTGGCCGAGCAAATCAATGCCAATAAAACCGAGTTTAACGATAATTTAGAAAAGACACATGACTTGGTTAGCCGCGCTCATAGTCTAAAAAAAGCGACCGGTAAATTTGTGACGGCTTAAGACCTAAGGCAAATCAATAAACAACCCAGTTAGGCTGCATCAGCATAACAGCGGCTTGACACCAAAGCAGGCAGAGAATCATTTCTGGCATAACGATAAAACAGTGGTCAAATAATTTGACCACTACACTCGCGAACATCAGACCAATCAACGAGAATAATTGGGTGCGGTTGTTGTGAGCATAACCAATGGGCGTGCCATTGATAGATGGCGGTTCGTTCTTGATAAAGCGCTTGATTGGCTAGTAAACGGTCGATACGTTTGATATTGTGTTTGGCAGATACTTTGCCTTTAATATTGCGGCCGAGTTCAGCTAACGATAATTGTTGTCCATCTAGCAAAGCGTTAACGGCAACCATTAATGTGGTTAAGCGTTTTTGGTGTAAATTGGGGCATTGTTTTTTTAATAAATCGTGTAAGGTATTGGTATCGCGCATGGTCGTTTGCTCTGGTTAGTTTGCACCATGCGTGTCTATATAATTGAATCTTTTCAATATTATGAGGGGATTTGTGAGACGCGGGCGTTATGTGTTTTTATGGTTGATCAGTCAATTTACAATTCAGTTTTAGATTTAGCATGTGAGCTGGTTAATTCTTCTAGTGCAGAGTTAACTCAAAATTATTGGCATGCTTATCAAAAACTAAATGAACTATGTGAATTACATAAAGGAACTAGCAAAGATCATCCGCTTCAATGGGAAGCCCTTGCGGATTACACACGAAATATCGAACAAGCTTTAAATATCTATTTAATTGCAATAGATGTCGCAACAAAATTAAATTTAAGCGAGTATGTGGCTTCTTCCCAATTTGCAATTGCTGAGCGCTTCTTGGAAGCAGGTAATAAAAGTGAAGCAATAACATGGGCAAATAGGGCAGATGAAAATGCTCGTACGTGCAGTAATCTAGAGCTACGTAAAGAAGTCAGTGAATTTCTGCTAGGAAGTGCAGGCAACACATAACAAGAGACTATGGCGTCAATAGTTAATTTTAAACTTTTGGCGCTTCCCACAAAACACCGTCTCTAAGCATTGAATTCAGTATCACAACCATCTTGCGTACACAGGCAATTATGGCCACTTTTTTAGGTTTTCCGGCAGCCACTAATTTTTGATAATGGTGACTCTGTAACACATTTTGTGTAACTGCCAGTTTTAAATAACATCTTTTAATCGGTCTTCGAATTCGATCATAAATCGATTTAAGGCCGATTTCCAATTTCTTATCGGCATCGTCCATTTTTTGGATGCCTGCTAATCTAATTTTGAAAATTTTTTCTTGTACAATACGAGGAGTCCATATAAGCAATATATCAGTCCTCCACACAAACCCTCACGGATTTGCACTTGCCATTCGCTAGTAGTTATCGTTTAATAACAATCAGTTATTTAAACGGTGATCTTCCTACAGAGGACTTTCACCTCATTAGTTAATGCCCATGGCGGGCGTACACAAGGCCATCAAATTCGCTCCCTTCGGTCGCCCGACGCTCGCAAGCTCGCGCGGTTTATGGCGGCGTAGCCCTGGTCAGCTCTGAACTTCCAAATCTAATCACTACGTTATTCACGTATAGCTTGTTATCTGTACGTTATTTACGTACACTTTGTTTATGAAAAGTGTATTTGTTGAATCAACCATATTTGAAAAGTACCGAAATGAATACCTCAGTGATGAGGAATTTCGACTGTTCCAAGCTGAACTTATGTCGAGCCCGAAGCAAGGAGACGTAATTCAAGGTACAGGTGGTTTGCGAAAGATTCGAGTAGCAAGTAAAGGTAAGGGAAAGCGCGGTGGTTCACGTGTCATCTATTACTTCCTCGATGAAAAGCGTCGTTTCTATTTGCTAACCATTTATGGCAAAAATGAAATGTCAGACTTAACCGCAGATCAAAAGAAACAGTTAAAGGCTTTTATGGAGGCTTGGCGCAATGAGCAATCGTAACCTATTTGCAGAACTAAGTTCCGCACTTGCTGAAGCTAAGGAGCATTCAGAGGGTAAAGTGACTCTGAAAACTCACCAAGTTAATGACATCAGTGAGTTAGATATCTCGCCTGATGAAATAGTTAGTATTCGCGAGCAGTTTAATATGTCCCGTGGCGTGTTTGCTCGGCTACTACATACATCATCACGTACTTTAGAAAACTGGGAGCAGGGGCGTAGCGCACCAAATGGGCAAGCTGTTACTCTTCTAAAATTAGTGCAGCGTCACCCAGAAACTTTGTCGTACATCGCAGAGCTATAACAAGCGCCTAAACTCCGGCAATGTTAAGTTGTCATGGTTTTGGCAAACAACGCAAAAAGCCATGCCAACACATTGCGTGTTAGGCGGGCGTTGAGCCTGTAGAAAAACTCTCTGGTAATTTACAGGTTTAATTTTTGTACAATAAATAGACTAAAAACGCGTTTCTACGTAAAATCTTGATAGGTTTAATCATTGAACAGGTAAACGTTTTTAACGTAGAGAGCGATAATTTTTTAAGGGCGAGGTTTTTCTAAAGTCTCGTCATGTGAATTAGGAGAGTTATGGAAAACTGGCCAATATATTTAGTATCAGCACTAGTTCATTTTCTAATGTTTTTCTCTGTTGGTTATGAAGTAGTTTCTTGTCAAATAAGAACTCTGTCTGAAAAATTAAGATTACTATTACTAGCATTGATCATTCCAATTTTGGGTCCAATCATAGCTCACAACATATTGAAGAAATATATTAAGCACCGAGGTCAATGGATTGATGTTAATGGAGGTTCTTATTATGAATCTTCAGGTTCAACTTCTTCTGACTCAGGAGGTGATTCAGGAGACGGTGGTGGTGATTAATTCACATAACAAGAGACTATGGCGTCAATAGTTAATTTTAAACTTTTGGCGCTTCCCACAAAACACCGTCTCTAAGCATTGAGTTCATTATCTGTAATGGTCAAGTTATTTGGCCACTACATTTACCGCTTGGTGATGCAATTATCTGCGCAGCTGCATTGGGTCGTCAAATGTATGTTAAGTTAAGAGCCCGCCAGGTTCAGTTCAATGGTGCCATCTGCCATCGTATTGTGTTTTATATTAAAATTCTGACTCAGTACAATTAATAGCCCTTTTATATCGCCGGTTTTAAATACCCCAGCAACTTTGATGTTTTTGAGCTGTTCGTTATCCGCTAAATTGATTTTGGTTTCTGTGTAACGCTCAATTTCGGCCATTGCTTGGGCTAGAGTTTCGCCTCTGAATACCAGATTGCCAGAGCGCCAAGATAGTTTAGCTGCAATTTCAGCAGCTGCTACTTTTTCAATTTTTTCGGCTTTTTTGCCAGTTAAATCCAGTTTTACTTTTTCACCCTGTGCAACAAATTGCGCGGGTTTTTGAATGTTAGATATTGTTTCAGATAATTCTTTGAGCTTGTTATCGGCTATCACTTCAGGTGTTGATGTTTCCACTTTAACTTTGCCTTCAGTGACTAAAAGTTCAACAATATCTTGCTTCATTTGTACACTGAATGCTGTGCCTACCGCCTGAATTTTTTTACCCGCGGCCAGCACATCCAATGGTCTGTTTTTATCGTGAGCGACCTGAATATGAATTTCACCACGCTGCAAATCTATAATTCGTCTTGATTCGCTAAATTTAACCTGAACAAAGGTATTGGTATTTAAGGTTAATTCGCTACCGTCCGGCAATTGAATGGTTTGATTTTGACCTATTTTGGTCTGGTAATTGGTCTGTGTCGCCAATATATTGGTTTGTTCAGTATGTAAGGGCAACAGCGCCTGATTAGACACGAAAAACCAAGACGCAAAAATGACCAGCAAGGTACAAGCTGCTGCATATAAAGCGTAGTTGGGTTTGGCTTTGTGAGTCTCTCTGGTTTTTGGAAATAAATCAGATAAACGGCTAAGCTCGTCCATTTTGTCCCATAAACCTGCCGTTTCAAGCAGTTCATTTAAATTTTGTGGATTGTCAGCCAGCCATGCTTTTAACTCGGTTTGTTCTGTTTGAGTTAGCTCGCGATCTAACCGGCTAACCCATAAACAAGCCTGCTCTAATCGTTGCTCGTTGTCAGACTCTACTTTTTTGGCAAACGGGTAAATATTACTCATGCGAACCTCCACGCTTGCGCGCTGTTCCGGGTTGAGAATCGCTTATGTGTTGGCGTGCTCGCATAAAAAGTGTGCACTTTTTGAGTCCTGCTGCTATGTGTTTTTCCACTGTACTTTCACTTAAATCACATTGTTCTGCAATTTCTTTTTGGCTGTAGCCATATACTTTTTTCAATACAAATACTTTACGGCATTGTGGCGGCAGCTCTCTGACTGCTTCGCAAAAATCGGAAAACGCTTGTTTATTTGCAGCGTTTTCAAACATTGGATCCTCGCCTGATACTTCTGGCTCATGGTATTCCTGCTCATCGTCAACCCCAAGTAAATATCGGGTATCGGCTTTTTTAAGATGATCAAATGCAAGATTTTTTGCCGTTTTAAGCATGAACGAACGAGGCGACGAAATTTTTTCGCTATGCTCTATTTGACAGATACGAACATAGGTTTCCTGAACAATATCTTCAATTTCTTTGGGCGGTACAATGCGCGATACGACTCTGGCAATGGTATTGCGAGAGGCTAAAAATATTTTATGTAACATTGGCTCATGCGTCATAGCTAAATCGTCTGGGTATTATTTAAGCGCCGATAATAACAAGACGATTTAATTTTAAGTTTCCGCTAATTTGTTTTTATAAAAAAATAGCATTATTTGTTTGAATTGCGTTATTTTAAAGTATATATCAAGTGCGTTGAAGATACAGGTTTACCATTAGGCTTGTACAAAAGGTGTAAATTGGGGTTGGTAAAAATAAAACAGCTGGCTTGGTTGGCGCTGTTCAGTGTGAGCTGGAAATGTTAAAAGGTATTTTAATGCTTTGTTTTTATTGTATTTGGTAAGCGCTTATAGGCTATGTATTCAATTCGGTAGTTGAGTGCTGATGTGTATTTGAAGGCTCGTCAATGCTTTATTAAATTCGCTTGTCTGACTTGCGTTTAATGTTAAAAAAAAACTAGCATGTAAATTAATATGAATAAATAAGTAAAAATTAATTTGTTTTTTTATAGCGGAAATTTTTTTGTCTTTCGTCTTACTCATTACGCTGCCATTAAAACAGCGTATTTAAGGTTATTAGGTGGTTTAGTTTGAAATTATTATCTTATCTAGTGGTTGCTAGTTTTAGCGCTAGTGCGTTAGCAGATATTAATTCTAACATTTACCAGTTTGATATACCGTCACAGCAAGCAGACGTATCTCTTATTCAGTTCGCCGAACAAGCGGATTTAACTTTGTTATTTCCACAGGAAGATGCACTGGATAAACAAGCAAACCAGCTGATTGGGGAGTACAGCATTGAGGATGGTTTGCATATTCTTTTAAATCACACAGGTTTAAAAGGAGAGTTGAGGGAGTCGGGTCAGCTTGCCATTTATCTTGAGACAAAGATGGAGAATTCCGACAGTATGGCACAACATAACAAAAGCAAATTATCAAGCACTATCCTGGCGATACTTGGTGGTATGGCATTTTCTCAACCTGCAAATGCAGCAGAAGAGGTGAATACACAAGCAACTGAACAAGAAGCCGAAGTAATTAAAGTAACCGGTTTTCGTGGCGCTTTATTTGAATCTTTAGAAGAAAAGCGAAATGCGGTGAATGTGACCGAATCCATTCTGGCCGAAGATATGGGTAAGTTTCCTGATTTAAACATTGCTGAAGCGATTCAGCGTGTGCCTGGGGTAGCTATTTCGCGCGAAGGTGGTGAAGGCCGGCAGATTACCTTACGTGGTTTGGGGCCGTCATTTACCCGGGCAACTTTGAACGGTATGGAAGTACCCGCCAGTACAGATGGTTTGGATTCGGGTAATGGTATTAATAATGGTCGTTCGTTCGATTTTAACGTATTTGCATCTGAATTATTTAACCGGGTTGATATTCAAAAAACGACCACAGCTTCGATGGAAGAAGGTGGTATCGCGGGTACCGTGGATTTATATTCTGCAAAACCTTTTGATTATGCCGGATTTAAAGCAGCTGCATCTGTTCAGGGTGGCTACAATTCACTGACCTCAGAAACCGACCCTCGTATGGCGCTGATGCTGAGCAATACGTTTGCTGATAATACGCTCGGCGCATTAGTGTCTGTTGCTTATTCAGAACGAACCGTACGTCAGGAAGGTTTTGGCACTGTGCGCTACACGACACCGGTTGAAGCTGGGCAATTATTTCCTGATACAGACAATACTCAGGTCACCGGAAATTTTGCAAACGATAACTGTGAATTTGATGGTGCTGAAGTTGATCCGCTCAACTGTTTATGGCTGCCTCGTTTACCGCGTGCTGACTTTTTTGGCAATAAACAAAAGCGGTTAGGGGTGACAGGTTCTTTTCAATATCGCCCGAGCTCAGATGTGACTATTACATTTGATACGCTGCATTCAAAACTGGAAAACAAACGAACCGGTTATAACTCTATGGAGTGGTTTTTAACGCCCGCAACGGTTACACCTCTGGCGGTTACCATCGATCCGAACGGTAAACAAATTCAAGCTGCTACCTTTGATAATGTTGAGTCTTGGATTGAAAGCCGTGAGCAAAATTCAGATACAGACTTTAGCCAATATGTATTATCTGGCGCGTTTCAGTTAACGGATGCTGTTAAACTGGATGCTATGATTGGTCAGGCATCATCTGAAGCTGAACGTGAAGAGTTTCGGTTTTATTATGTATCACAGCCGCATATCTATACCTTTGATTTTACTGACAGTAAAAATATTGCAGAAGTCAGCTATGGGGAAGGTTATGATTATTATGATGCTGCAAACTATGAAGCTCGTCCGGCAACCATTCGTTCAAATGATGTAAACCGTGACAACCTAACGGCAAAAGCCGATTTTACGATTGAATTAGAAGAAATGCAGGTTAAAACGGGTGTTGCTTATAATGATCGTGAAGTTAACTATATAGTCGGTGATGGGGTTTATTCAGATCCGGTTTCCGGTGTAGGTTATACCAAAGATTTCCCATATTCAGATTTTGGTGACGGCTTAGATCAAGATTTAATGCCATTCCCGGTTGCTGATTTTAAAGCGCTTGAAGCTGGTGGTGTATTAGTCAGAGACTTTACGACTAATTTATCTAATTCGTGGACGGTTGGCGAAGAAACGATAGCGGCGTATGCTGAAGCGAATGGGTTTTATGATGTAGGCGATATGCTGCTGAGAACCAACTTTGGTGTGCGTTATGTTGAAACCACAACCACGTCTCAAAGTCATTTTAATGGTGACCCGGTTGAAGAAGAAACCAGCTATAATAATTTCTTACCCTCTATGAACTTAGCGCTGGAAGTGACAGATGATTTAATTACCCGTTTTGCAGCGGGTCGCAGTATGACTCGTGCGAGCTTAAATTCACTGAATATCGCTAATCCTAATTTTACCTATGAAACCCGAACGGTCAGTATGGGTAACCCTGGTCTTCAACCCTATGAATCTAACGATTATGATTTAGGTTTTGAATGGTATTTTGCCGATGAAGCACTGTTATCAGCAACCTATTTTTATAAAGATGTAGTGACATCATTAACGACCGATGTCGTCGAAAAATTAATTGATTCGACTTATCACAATGCGATTTATGCCGATCCAAGATATGATGAAACCTATAACTCAGATCCTGCTTCGGTTGAATATACTCATTATATTCCGGTTAATACGGACGAAGGTTTCAGTATTAAAGGGTATGAATTAATTTATCAACAGCCATTTAGCTTTTTAGACGGCTGGCTGTCTAACTTTGGTGTGGTCACTAACTATACCAGGGTGTCTGCTGAAGATATGACAGGTATGTCTGAAAATTCGTATAACTTTACTTTGTATTACGAAGAAGAGGATTATGGCGCGCGTATTTCTGCCAATACGCGTGATGACTATCTATTAAGCAGCCCAGGTGGCAATGGTCATGTTGAAGAAATGAAATATGGTCCGACTCATATTGATTTATCATCGTTTTATAACGTAAATGAAAATCTGACGGTCACTTTTGAAGTCATTAATTTAACAGACGAAAAAGAGCGTATTTATGGCACAGGTTATGGCGATTTAAACTTAACCCGTGAATACAACCATACTGGTACTTATTTCTTTGTAGGTGCCCGATATACGCTGTAACTGAGTTCTTGATTCGAGCTAGCGCAACTTTCTTGAGTCCTTGAACCAATAGAGGCAGGATCCCCGCTTGCCTCTATTTTTGTATTTTTACACGAGTAAATTAATTCACCATTCATTTAGATTAAGCAAAATTAGGCGACAGTCCGTAGTCTATTTGCTAAATTAATCTCAGCTGCGCATAATAAAAATTACCCAACGAGTCTATTTTTCAGCCTTTCAGCGCTATTTTTCTTACTAATCGCTTGCTATTAGGTATATAAAAATGCCTTGATAGACGAAAAAGTACCCACATTGGAACGTAAAATAAACAGGCCCTAGGTATAGAAAATTAGATTCCAATTTTACTTCAACTATTCTTGTACGTAGCTGAGGTTAAATTAGCAAACAGGCAAAAGCCAAAATATTTCAATCATTTTCCAGGATGAATTTTGTGTGTAAATTAATGCTTTTACCCGGAATGGACGGCTCGGGTTTATTATTTAAGCCTTTGTTAGACGAGTTGAATCATGATGCTCAAGTATTGGCTTTATCCCTTAAAGGAGAGCAAACATATCAACACCAGCTGAATAAGCTGATGGATATTATTGGTGATAAAAAAGTCGTTTTATTTGCAGAGTCTTATTCAGGGTATTTAGCCTACTTGCTAGCTCTATTAAAACCAGAGAATATTCAACATGTTATATTTGCTGCGAGTTTTATAACCAATCCTACATGGTTGACTCGGTTTTATCCGATGTTGCCATTCAGTTTGCTGAAAACCAAATGGATGCCGGACAGCTTGATTAACCACATATGTTTTAATCGTCTTGCAGGCCCTGAATTGATCGAACTTTTTCATCAGTCTCTTCAAACAGCAAATAATATAATACTTAGAGAGCGAATTAAAAATATCGCTTATTTACCCAAAATACCGCCTAAGCTTAAAACGCCCTGTACTTATATTTTACCAACAAAGGATTGTTTAGTCAGTCAACATGCTGTCAGGCAATTAGTTAATGCTTGTGAGAATATCGAGGTTAAGTCTTTGGTTGGTGGTCATTTTATTGCGCAAACGCACCCAAATGAGTGTGGCAACATCATTAAAAAGGTCATGGGGAGCTTATAGTTTCCGTACCCCTTTATTTATCGCTATGGGTAACTTTTCTATTCAGGGTCGTTTATTTTTAGTGATTAATTTTTTGTTTACCCAACAATCTGAGCAGCAGATTTCGGCAAGTGCGTAGTTGTGGGTAGAGGAATTTAGATCTTATTTTTGACCGAAAAACAAAATAAAGTATTCGGTTTAAAGTGCCTGATTTGCTGCTGATAAGGGCTAATATATGCATAGCATCTGCTCCAACATAAAACTCGTCTCCTAACTTTAACGCAAAGCCCAGATCCAAATTAAAACCTCGCAGGTTGATTTGTTTAACTACTGGATGATTATCCCGGGCGTTTATCAGCTCAAGTGAGCCGATACTTTTTTTAATGCGCAGCAAGGTTGCAAAACGACTGCATATAGGGCATTCATTATCATATACTAGAATGACTGAATGATTATTTCTTACATTTGAGTTTGCTGTCATCTTCTCTCTATTTTCACACGCTTTATGCCTGCTGATTATTATCTGCGTTTTGAGTTACCTTCCCCGAAAGTTAGCTATGGTTATGAATAGCTAATTCGAGGGCTGCACGCTGTATATTTTTATCTGCGACAGACTCAACTGACCAAATAAATTGCTGAATATAAGCTTTTGGCAAACCGGTTTCTGTCGCACCAATTAATACATGATTTAAATACCAGTCATAGGGCTTAAGTTCGTCGTTAATTATGGTGGCTTTGTAGGTGAATGCACGTTCAATTAAGCCTGTATCATTATAAACATCTACTTGATACTGGCTATAACCTTGGCCTAATCCTTCAGCCTGGTCTAATCGTGGCTTTTCTAGCGGGTCGATTATAAATAAAGCGCCTATCACTTCGTCGTGCTTTTTTAACGTTTGATATGCATTACATTTGGCTGAACCATCTGTACTGACTTTATGAAATTTTAGCCGATGACCGGCTAATTTAAAGCGGCCGATTAGTTTTGCACTCGGGACTCTGGATGTTAACCGGGCCGTTGACATATTAGAGCCATACGCAAAATACAGCATAGATTTTCCTGCAAAGATTAATACTTAGGTTTGTAACGGTTTACTTCTTTAGTATTGCTCAGTTTGACTTGATTGGAAATTTTCATTTCTTTGACCTGAATTTCACCGGAGGAATTACCAATTAATAAACGTGCAGGTGTAAACTTGGTATTAAGCTGAAACTGCTCTTCGTTTAAACGGATTTCAACTCTGTTTTGACTGGCACTGAAGCCTAAGTTAAAGGTTTTTTCAAAATCGACAGGTGTAAACTCAAATATAATCGCTTGAGGGTTCGATTCTGTTTTTTGGGCTGAGTCAATCACGTAAGCTCGATACCTTTCATCCGAATTGTCATGTACAAACCTGACACTAATACTGTTTTTTTCGGTGTCATCTGATAGGTAAAAAACAGAAGTAGGTGCCCATTGAGTGCTTTCTCGTTTTATCGTGTATTTAGCGAATAGCTCGATGTTAAATTCATGCCCTAAACCCTGATACGCCCATTGTGAATAGTGTCCCGCAGCTGTATCCAGATTATAGCTATAGGTATGGATTGTATTGGCGCATCCGGCTAATGCGAGCGTTGTGATTAAGCCGAATAATGTTCGTTTCATAATATCATTGTTCCCATAGTTTGAGGCATTTATTTAGGCGATGACTATTTAAAAAATAAATCTATATAATTCATAATCCTACAATATAATTTAACTCAACTTCAGATAAATTAATATTGCATCAGGGTCAGGTAAAATATGTAAATGCAGGTGAACCAGCCAATTGCAAAGACCAGACTTCTTAACGTTGGCTGATTGGTGATATAAAATATCGGATGCAAAAGCCGGGCGGCTAAAAATGTATAGGCCAGATTATCCAGCTGGTTTAAATCAAGTGAACTATTTGCAGCTATTAGTACCACTACCGCAAAAAAGATTAATGCTTCCCATGCGTTCTTTTGTGCCGCAATCGCGCGGGCACCTGCGCCGGTTAACTGAGCCTGTTGAGCTCTGGGGTGATTATTATCAAATTGACCCAATTCTTTTATTCTGAAATAGCCAGCTGTCATCGACAATACGATAGGTAAAATCGCGATTATAAATAAAGTGATTAAAATATCAGGCATGTCGCCAATCCTTTTATTTTGTTATTAGCAGGAAATTAATTATTTTCGGTAATACCGGCGCGCTCAGCGATTTCAGTTTCAAAACCGTTAATGCTGGTTTGATTTTTTTTAAGCCAATAAGCCTCGATTGCATCTATACCATTTCGGTCAGCCCAATTGGTTAAATCATCGCGGTCAGCCTGATAATTAAAATAGGGAACAGACATGCCACAAGACGTTTGAACCATATCAATATCTAAAACAAATATTTGGCGAGTACCGGTAAATTTGGGAAATAACTTGGCATATTGCGACCAATTATCATCTTTCTGATGTAAAACTGACGCGTTTCCGTATGTGCGTAAAATCATAGGCGCGCCTTCAAATGCACAAAACATCATTGTCATTCGAGGATTTTTTAATACATGGGCGGCCGATTCATTGCCACTGCCGGTTAAGTTAAGCCAGGCTATTTTTGAAGGCCCCAGCACTCTTAACGAATCTCCCCCTTTAGGGGATAAATTAACATGTCCTGTATCGGCAGCCGTTGCAACAAAATAAATATTTTGCGCCTGAATAAAATTGATATGCTTTTGATTGAGTTCGCTAAATTGCTTTCCCATTAGATTTTCCTTATTCCTTTAAAAGACTTATTTTAACTATCAGGTTTTTTAGCCTAAGCACAAACCATAATGCAGATTGGTTAATTTACTATTAAAAAATAAACCACATCTAATTTTTAATGTTATGGCAACCAAGCTTAGCATATGGATAGTGCAGTTAATGTTTCATTCGGTCAAATACATAATCCGGAAATTTCACGCATTCAGGCAGAACGATTTTTAGTTTTTGGGCAACTATAAAGGGTGGGTATAATTTGAACCGGTAAAAGAAGCAGGTTCTAATCCACTTCTTTTACCTGAGCTGGAGATTAAAATAGTAGCAGTTAAATACCCCTTAAATCATCTGGGATCAGGCGATACGCTCAAATGCCCAGAATGAACCTAACAATACAATGCTCAATGAAATCAGCGGCATCACGACTTTTTGGTATGTTTTATACCTGAGCAAATACCACATAATGGGGAGCGTGATTATGGCTAAGCTCAGCTGACCAATTTCTACACCCAGATTAAAGGCTAATAGCGGTACAAATACAGGAGCGCCATCGGCGCCAAGGCCAATATCCATTAGCACATTAGCAAAACCTAAACCATGGATCAGGCCAAAGACACTGGTGAGTATCCATCTGAAATGCGGGTGGTGCTTGGTCCATAAATTTTCTAAACCAACATAAACAATAGAGAGCGCAATAATCAGCTCGGTCCATTTAGCAGGCACAGTGACAATATTGAGTGAAGCTAAAGATAGAGTGACAGAGTGCGCCAGCGTAAAGCAGGTAATAATGAGCGCTGCATGTTTCCAATTACGGCAAATAATGAGCAAACCCAGCAAAAAGACTAAATGATCAAATCCAATTAAAATATGCTCAACACCTAGCTCAAGGAATAACGCGAATACGCCTTCCTCATTTTCTTTTTTAGCCGTGTAAGAAGCTTGGGTAATTTGAATCCCGTCCAACCTATGATCCCAGTTATGAACAAACAAGCCCAGTTGAGTGCCTTTTTCATTTAATACTGGGATGGTCAATTTATATTCGCGGTTTGTCTGCTCAATAAAGTCACTGACAAAATCAAGTCGCCCCGGTGTAATCGGGCCTGGGTAAGTGACATTAAATACAACGGCATCTTCACTGGTAATAATTTGAATATCGACATGATTTGCTTTTAGTGGCTTACCATCAAGCGTAACCCGCATAAACTGTTTGGCTTTAGCGGCCAAATGGTCATGTATTTTTGGTAAATTACCCGGGCTAATTTGATTGTTTCTGTCGATAATGTCCTGCGAAAACACATCAGCTGTGACTGACGCAAAATTATATTCAACCCGTAACTGTTTTTGTTCAGTAATGGTCATTTTGGCTTCACCGGAAAATACATCATGTGCCTGAGCGGTAAAGCTAAAAAGCAGGATTATAAAAAGGCTGGTTAGTTTTTGTATCATTTTTATCTCGTTAACATAATTATTGTTATAAGTTGACATTGAGTGGCAAGTTAGTTGTTCAGTGCCCAGACTTTAAAGTTTTTGTATTGGAATTGGGTCCATTTCATCTGACGAAAACCAATTTTACCCCCTGTCAGCGCACTGCCTGTATCAATACCTTCTATAAAAGCTTGATTATCAATGTAATCTATCACTTTTCTGTCATCAATATACATTTTGATATGGTTCTTGTTTTTAACCAATCGAACGGTATGGGGGTGGGTGGACTGGGCTGCTATGCCTTCTTTTCCTTCCTGTAATAAAGAAAAGGTATTGTTTTTACGTAAATTAGCATGGCCCCGATCCGGATTATGTGCTGCATTGGTATAATACGAAATATGATAACTTTTGATATCGCCTTGGGTATATTGGCTGAAGGTACCGTCTCTTTGCGGGAGTGCGGGGCTAAAAATATCTTCTCCATTTACGCCTTTAGCGGCAAAAAAGACAATAACGAGTCCTGCATCTGTTTTTAAATTTTGAGCTTGCCATTCTGCAATAAAAGAATCCGGAAAATCCTGAGGACACCAAAACACATGGTGCATTGTTTCATTGGGTGAATACATTTGCATCCAGCCATCGCTGAATTCCGTTTTCCCTGGACCTTCCATGACCCAGTTTCGAACCTCTTCAGCTGAAGATAAGTCATTAGAATACAAAAGCGCGCCTTTTTTCGGGTCGCTTTGCGCGGTACTCTGACAGCCCGACAAAAGACTTAAGGTCATGGCTAATAAGCTGAAGTTAAGTAACGTTTTTATATTTTTTATCATTTTTATGCCTTCTTACAGATGAATACATAGCACAATGTCTGGCTTGTTAAACATATTAAATCAAAAACAATCAATAGTGGTCATTGTAATTCATGTGTGATATAAGTTAAACACTATTTGAATAGTTTTCTATTTTGTTAATCTTTCAGCAGTAACTTCTAATAAAGCAGAGAAAATTATGGATCGTCGAGAATTTATAAAAAGAACCACGATAGCTGCATCTATTCCACTTGCACTATCCGCTTGTAGTCAGACCGCTCAGATGGCCAATGCTACCAGTCAACCATTAAACCGAATTTTACGCAAACCTGGTCAGTTAAGTTGGTTGGAAGGAAAAGAAGCTGCCTACCAGCCGGGTACAACCTGGGGTAAACCTTGGCCTCAGGGTGAATTGAATAAATCTCAAGCTTTAAAACTGATTAGCGAACAGGGTCAAAACGTGCCGTTGCAAAGTTGGCCTACCGCATACTGGCCGGATGGTAGTATAAAGTGGACGGCTCATGCGGTTCCTGCTGATGAAAAGTTAGGACAAAATTTCCACATTGAAAAAGGTCAACCTGCAACGCCTAGCTCAGCCGTTAAGGTGAATAAACAAGAAAACGGTATTGCGGTTTCCACTGGCGTTATTTCATGTTTAGTGCCGAGTCAGGGTGAATATATAGTCACCAATATGAAACGTGGCGGTAAGTTAATTGCGAAAAACGCTCGATTAGTCGGATTAGTTCAGGATCAGGCCGAAAATGAACCGGAAAATCCGGCTCAGGTTGAAAGCTTTGTCTCCAGTGTGGAAACGGTTGAAGTTGATCAAACGGGTCCGGTACGGGCTGTTATTAAAGTGAGTGGTAAACAAAAGCGCCAGTCCGGTAGTGAATGGCTGCCATTTACACTTCGTCTGTATTTTTATGCAGGCGGCGAAACCATTAAAATAAGTCATACCTTCATTTATGACGGTGACGATCAAAATGATTTTATCCGAGGCTTAGGTCTGCGCTTTAATGTTGTCCAAAACGATAAAGAACTTTATAACCGCCACGTAAGATTTGTCGGTGAAAATGACGGGCTATGGGGCGAGTCACCAAAAGGCATTACAGGTTTACGTCGTGATCCTGGTCAGGCGGTTAAAGATGCGCAGGTTGCGGGTATTGCAACGCCGCCGATTAGTGAGTGGGATGAAAGAGTCAGCAGTCGAATGCACTGGATCCCAACCTGGAATGACTTTACGTTAACTCAGGCTAATGCAAATGGTTTTACCGTGAAAAAACGGACCAAAGCCGGTCATGCCTGGATAGATGCGGATCAGGGCCACAGAGCGAATGGTTCCACTTATTTAGGTGGGGTATCGGGCGGCGTATTGTTTGGCATGCGCGATTTCTGGCAACTTCACCCGGTGCAGGTTGATATTCGCGGTGCTGGTTTAGACGAGTCAGAAGCCACGCTTTGGTATTATTCACCGGAAGCGCCGGCAATGGATGTGCGTTTTTATCATGATGGTTTGGGCCAGGAAACTTACGACCAGCAGCTAGACGCTTTGAATATTACCTATGAAGATTATGAACCCGGATTCGGCACCGCCTATGGCGTTGCCCGAACAACCGATTTTACGCTGGCGATTTTAGATAAAACGCCTGCACGTCAAGATACGGTAGATATGGCCAAAGTTATTGGTCAGTCTGATTTAGTAGTGGCTTCTCCAGAAGATTTTATTGCCAGCGGGGTATTTGGTGGTTTATTCAGCTTACCGGATCGCTCAACGCCAGCTAAAACAGAAATTGAAGACAGGCTCGACTGGAGTGTTCAGTATTATAAAAAACAAGTCGATCAGCGCCACTGGTATGGTTTCTGGAATTTTGGCGATGTCATGCACACTTATGATGAAGACCGTCATGTCTGGCGTTATGACATTGGTGGATATGCCTGGGATAATTCAGAGCTATCGCCTGATTTATGGTTGTGGTTTTCGTTTTTACGAACGGGCGATGCAGATACCTTTCGAATTGCTGAGCGTATGACACGACATAACCGGGATGTGGATATCTATCATGCCGGTCGATTTAAAGGTTTTGGTACCCGTCATAATGTACAGCACTGGGGCTGTAGTGCAAAACAGCTCAGGGTCAGTACTTCAGCCTATCGCCGTTTCCATTATTATCTGACGGTGGATGACAGAACTGGCGATGTATTAAATGAAGTGGTTGATGCGGATGAATCATTGGCGAATCTGAATGCGACCCGAAAAGTTGCACGTGTAAATCCAATCCCGGATAAAGCTGTGATGGGCGTAGGAACCGACTGGGGCTCAGTTGCAACCAACTGGCTAACCGCTTGGGAGCGAACTGGTGATGATAAATATAAACAGCGTTTAGTTAATGCGATGAAAGTGATTGGCGGTCATAAAAATGGCTTCTTTGCCGGTTCATTTGGTTATGATACCCAAACTAAAACGCTGATTCCGTATCCGGATGCCGGGCCAACTATTTCTCATTTGAACTCAGTATTTGGTTTGATTGAAGTTAATACTGAACTGAACCAGCTATTGGATGTGCCTGAATACAAAGCCGCATGGCTTAAATACGGGCGTTTCTACAGCGCGAGCCGTGAAGAGCAACAAGCCGAGTTTGGCCGCTCTTTCCGAGGTAACAGTTTAACGGTTGGCCATTCAAGACTGACCGCTTACACCTCTAAAAATGAGGATGATCCTGCACTGGCTAAACGTGCCTGGATAGAATTCACCAAAGAGTGGGGGGGTAAAAAGACAATAGGAACGACCCAAGTTGAAGGGCCTGATGTGTTAAACCCGGTAGATGAAGCGCCTTGGGTATCGACCAATGGTGCATCTCAGTGGGGTCTGGCTGCAATTCAAAACCTTGCATTAGCCGGTGATTATTTAGAGTAACATTTTGTTAAATATTTAATCATAGCGTTGTAAATTATCCGGCTCAAGCAGTTGAGCCGGATGTTTCTAAAAACTTTTCACATAACACCTTGTATTAAAAGATAAAATAAATTATTTTAATTATCCTCTATTGATAATAATTGCTGACTTTTAGTCAATTATTAAACTTTTCTTTTCCCTTTCCTAATTTAAATTCACTCAATAACCACAAAATATTCGCTCACAAACAATCAAAAGGTTGCATGTTATTTCATTTTGGCATAAAGTTGCCATTAAATTTAATTTAATATTAACTTTTGTAACTTATTGTGATTGGATTGTAGTTTTGTTGAATTAACTAATTTAATAGTTTGACTGAAAGTTAATCAGTGAATAGGCAATTTTTAATCAGTTAAGTTTTATTTTGATTTTATGATCACGGCTTATTAGCGTTTCAGATAGAGGAAAACCCAGCATGCCAGCACTAGCTCATGATATTCAGTATTCAACTGTTCGTACTAAAATTGATAAATTAATTGATAATCTTGTTAACATTAAAGATGAAACCGGTGAGTTTTTATTAAAGTTAGAAGATGGTCGCGTCATTGATACAAAAGGCTGGGCCGGATGGGAATGGACCCATGGCATTGGTTTATACGGTTTAATGAAGTACTGGGACATCACCGGTGATGAAAAACCAAAAGAAATTATTGAGCAATGGTTTAAAGACAGATTAGCTGAAGGGACTGCGACTAAAAACGTGAATACTATGTCACCGTTTTTAACCTTAGCTTATATGCAAGAACGTAGTGGCGATCGTAGCTTTTTACCTTATTTAGATGTATGGGCTGAGTGGATTATGGACGGTATTCCACGTACTGAAGAAATGGGCATTCAGCACATCGTTTACAACTCAGAAAACTATCAGCAAATGTGGGATGACACTTTAATGATGAGTGTTATGCCATTAGCTAAAATTGGTTTGTTGTTAGACAGACCTCACTATGTAGAAGAAGCAAAACGTCAGTTTATGCTGCACACCAAATATTTAGCTGACCGTAAGACAGGTTTATGGTTCCATGGCTGGACATTTGACGGTCGCCATAACTTTGCTGATGCATTATGGGCGCGTGGTAATTCTTGGGTCACAATTGCAATTCCTGAATTCATTGAATTGTTAGATTTACCAGAAACAGATGCAACCCGTATGTTTTTAATTGAAACATTAGAAGCTCAGGTTAAAGCCTTAGTTGAAACTCAGCATGAAAGTGGCTTGTGGCATACGATTATGGATCACCCAGATTCTTATCTTGAGGCCTCTGCGGCAGCTGGCTTTGGTTACGGTATTTTAAAAGCGGTTCGTAAAGGTTATATCGATAAGAAATACGAAGAATGTGGTATTAAAGCGATTAAAGCTGTAATTGAAAACATTGATGAAACAGGTGAATTACAACAGGTTTCATTCGGTACGCCTGTATTTGATGATGTTCAGGGCTACAAAGACATTCCTTTAACTTCTATGCCTTATGGTCAGTCAATGGCCATTCTTGCATTAGTTGAGTTTATGAACCAATACATCTAATTAAAACGACATAGGTTGGGCTATCTAGCGCCCAACCTATTTATTTTTAGGTTCAAACTTACCCATTAACAGAAGTAATAGCTTTGGGGGCTATAATGACACAACGTAAAATCGGTTTTTTTAACTATACCGCCTATGGTTTAGGTGATGTACTCGGCGCAGGTTCAATGGCTGTTATCAGTGCCTGGGTTTTATTCTTCTATACAACCTATTGTGGCTTAGGGCCGCTTGAAGCGGGTATTATTTTCGCCTCTGCTCGTATATTAGATGCGGTTGCCAGCCCCCTAATTGGTTATTTATCTGATAATGCCGACTCAACTCGTTTAGGCCGTAAATTTGGCCGTCGTAAAGTATTTTTACTGTTTGCTATTCCATTATTGCCCAGCTTTGCTTTCATGTGGGTGAGCGGGCAGCACTTTTTATATTATTTATTTACTTATATTTTCTTTGAACTGGTTTATGCCTCTGTATTGATTCCATACGAAACGCTGGCAGCTGAGATGACAGATGATTTTCGTAAAAAAGGCATGTTTGCAGGTGCTCGTATTTTAGTGGGCCATTTATCTGCAATCGCCGCGACGATTTTACCTGCTTGGATTGTGGCTGTTTTAGGTGGTAAAGATTCACCGGATACCTTCTTGTACATGGGGGGCATTTTTGCTGTTGCCTTTATGATAGTGGTTGCGGTTGTTTATTTCTTTACCTGGGAGCGTGAAAAAACCGAAGAAGAGCTGGCTAAAATTGAAGCTGAAAAAGTACCGCTTTCACAAGTTTTCGGTAAATTATATAAAGGCTTAGGTTTTACTTTAAAAATTCGCGCATTCCGTCTGCATCTGGGCATGTACCTAGGTGGTTATATCAGTCAGGATATATTTAACGCTGCATTTACTTATTTTGCCGCTTTTGCATTAGGCAGTATTTTTGCTTACAGCGCGAGTGAATCTCTTAGTTTAACATCTTATTTGATGGCTTCTATTTTCACAGTTCAAACCATTGCAGTTGGTTCTGTGTTTGCCTGTGTTGCTTTATTACCAAGATTTTTCCCGGCACTGACATATCGCTTTGCCGCCGTTGCTTATATCGTCGGTATAGTAGGTTTAGCCGGTTTTTATTATGCAACGCCTGAATCACAGGCTGGTCAGATTAGCTGGATGGTGATAGCGCTAGTTTTTGCGGGTATTGGCCGTGGTTTATTAAATTATATTCCTTGGAATACTTACAACTATATGGCTGATGTTGACCAAATTGTTACTGGTCAACGTCGTGAAGGTAGTTTTGCCGGGGTGATGACTTTTATCCGTAAAGCGGCTCAGGCGAGCGCTGTATTTGCGGTAGGTGCAGCGCTTGAGATGGGGGGGCTGGTTAAAGGTCAGAAAATGCAGAGCCAGGAAGTGATGGAATCGATTGTGTCTATTATGACTTTCGGTCCGATTCTGGTATTAATTTTTGGTTATTGGGTTTCAACTAAATTTAAATTAGATACAGATACTCATAAAATTTTAATGGATGAGATTGCCCGATTTAAAGCTGGCCACAGAGAGCCATCAAGCCCGGAAGCACAAGCGATTGTTGAAGATTTAACCGGTTGGAAATATGATCAATTGTGGGGCAATAATGAAGTAGGTCGTGAAGCGGCCGGAGAGTCAGTATCTGAAAAAAAGTGCGCAGGTGAAGCATAGCTATGAAAGTATTTAATTATGCTGCAGCGGCTTCACTGTTCGTTACTGCATGTTTGTCAGGCTGTGCCCTTACCGGTACAGCTGACAGCAGCCAAGCTCAGCAAGCGTCGGCACCTAAATCATGGATAGATCCGGATACGGGCCATAAAGTGGTACGCTTATCGGATGAACCAGGCTCACGTTCACTCTATTTCCACCAAAATGCATATGCGGCTGACGGTGATAAAATGGTGATTTCGGTTGCTGAGCCTAAAGGGGTCGCAGTGGTTGATTTAAAAACCTTTGAAAGTAAGCGTCTTTATACCCATCCGGATGCAGGCATTTTATTTATGGGGCCCAAAGGACGTGAGGTTTATTTAACTCAAATAGCCCCGGATGAAGATGGTTTGCCTGTACACCCGCAAAATGAATTGCAAAAGCCGACCAAAATAATCGCGGTTAATATTGATTCTGGCAATGTACGTGAAATTGCAAGCATACCACGCGGTAAAATTCATTCTATTAATATGAATGAAAGCCTTTTAATTGGTGCTTTTGCAGAAAAAGCGCATAGCTTAGAAACTGGCCCGCGTTTAGCGCGTTTTGAAGCCAGATACGAAGCAAAAGGTCCGGATGGTAAGCCACTTACATTTGCTGAAGCAAAAGAAGTGCGCATGGACGAGCGTTTGGAAATGCGCATTCCTATGCAAATGTTCACAGTGGATACTAAAACTGGCGAACAAAAAGTCATTATGCAGTCAACTGACTGGCTTAACCATATTCAGTTCTCACCAACGGATCCTGAAAAGGTGATGTATTCACATGAAGGCCCCTGGCATAAAGTGGATCGTATTTGGTTGACTGACATTAATGGTAAAACGCCGCAAAAAATCCATACCCGGATGATGAATATGGAAATTGCCGGTCATGAATTCTGGAGCTTTGATGGCAAAGAGATTTATTATGATTTACAAACGCCACGAGGCGAAGATTTCTGGTTAGCCAGCTATAACCTGGAAACCGGTAAAAAAGTCTGGCGCCATCTTGAACGGGATGAATGGTCTGTACATTTTAATATTTCGCGAGACGGTCAATTGTTTGCTGGTGATGGCGGTGATGAAGAAATGGTTGCCAAAGCACAAAACGGCAAATGGATTTATTTATTTGAATCTCAGCCTATTCATGATGTTGCCGGTATTCATGCCCGCAATGCAGAAGAACTGGTGCGTCCGGCCAAACTAAAAGCCACTAAACTGGTCAACATGGAAAAACATGATTATCGCTTAGAACCGAATGTGACTTTTACACCGGATGGTAAATGGATTGTTTTCCGCTCGAATATGCATGGTCCTGTTCATGTATATGCTGTTTCAGTTGAAGCGGAAAAATAACCAATAAAATATTCTACGAGAAAAGGGGATTCAGTTCCCCTTTTTTCTATTTATACCCGGTTTGTGTCAACCCATTCGGGTTTAAAAAATTTTAAGGAAACTTTCAATGCGAAGTTTATTAGCGCTTTGTTTAACCTTGTCTTTAGTTGCCTGCCAATCCACTGAGCAGGAAAAGTCGAATGAATTAACCACAAATAATATTGCCCCTAAGCCTTTATACCGGGACCCTGGATATGATGGTACAGCAGATCCTATTGTGATGTGGAATCCAATGGAAGAACGCTGGTTTATGTTTTATACCAACCGCCGCGCCAGTGCTGAGGGATTAAGCGGTGTGGCCTGGGTTCATGGCACGCCGATTGGCATTGCTGAATCGACCGATGGTGGCGTAAGCTGGACTCATAAAACGGACGCTAACATTAACTATCCGTATGCGCCAAAAGATGAACCTGCGACCTATTGGGCACCTGATGTATTCCATGAAAACGGTGTCTATCATATGTACCTGACCATAGTGCCGGGTGTATTTGAAGACTGGCGTCATCCGCGTTCTATCGCGCATTTTACCAGTACAGATATGCTCAACTGGGATTATGTTTCTACGCTTAAATTAAACTCTAATAAAGTGATTGACGCCGATGTGGTGAAATTACCGCAAGGCGGTTACCGCATGTTCTATAATGATGAGCCGGATGGTAAATCGGTTTATTATGCGGATAGCCCGGATTTGTATACCTGGCACGATCAGGGTAAAGCTAAACTGCAAAGTCGCGGTGAAGGCCCAACGACCTTTTTCTGGAAAGGCTATTGGTGGTTAGTAGTAGATGCCTGGAGAGGCTTAGCCGTTTACCGTTCGACGGATTTAGAGAACTGGCAACAGCAGGACTCTTATTTAGTCGCAGAGCCGGGTACAGGTAAAGATGATGGTATTAACGGTGGTCACCCGGATGTGATTGTTGAAGATGGCAAAGCCTATTTGTTTTACTTTACTCATGGTGGTCGCGTAGGTGAGAATAAAGGCAAAGATAATTATGAAACGCGTCGCAGCTCTATTCAGGTAACCGAACTAAAGTTTGATGGTGAATGGCTAACAGCTGATCGTAATTCACCAACCCGGATGACGCTCAAACAAAAGTAAATAATATAAAGGTATCTAATATGAAAAAACGCCTGGTCGCCATTTGTTTAGGGGCTTTATTAATGAATGGCTGTGGTTCTACTTTAAAAGCAACGGCAGCCAATCAAGTAGTGGATGACACATCTGAGCATATTCAGGTGATAGATTTATATGCCGGGGATATTCCGGGTGAAATTAAATTACCGAATCAGGAAGTCGTTCGCGATCCGACACATCCGGATACTTTTATTATGGATGTAAACCAGCCTCAAATAACGGTTTACCAGGCCGATCCAGCCATTGCCAATGGCACGGCTGTGATTATCTGTCCGGGCGGCAGTTATAAAGGGGTTTCGATAGTAAAAGAAGGCTATCAGGTCGCCGAGCGTTTAAATAAATTAGGCGTGACCGCATTTGTTTTAAAATATCGTATGCCCAATGACAAAACCATGCTGGATAAAACAACGGGTCCACTGCAGGATGTTCAGCAAGCCATTCATATGGTGCGTGAAAAGAGCAAACAGTGGGGGATTAAAGCGGATCAGGTTGGGATAATGGGTTTTTCTGCCGGTGGTCATTTAGCTTCAACGGCAGCGACGCATTTTGACCATGCTGTTATGCCGGAATATAAAAATGCGAATTTACGACCGGATTTTCAGGTATTGGTTTATCCGGTTATCAGCACTAAAGACGGGGTGACTCATATGGGATCACGCGAAAATTTATTGGGCAAAACACCAAGCGCTGAGACGCTGGCGCATTATTCCAATGAAACTCAAATTACCCCACAAACACCCATTGCTTTTATCGCCCACGCCAGTGATGACAGAGCCGTACCGGTTGAAAATGCCTTGTTATATGTTGAAGCACTGGCTGAAAATAAAGTGCAGACAGAGTTAGTCCTTATGCCAAGCGGCGGTCATGGCTTTGGTATGCGTAATGAGTTTGACTGGTTTGAATCCTTGGCCCAGTGGCTTAAAAATAACCAACTCCTTTAATTAAAAACCACGTCCTTTAAGCCGCTTTGAATATCAAGCGGCTTTTTATTATCAATCGATCCTAAACGGAAGCATCAATATGATTGTTTTAAAGTACCTTAAAGCAAATTCAGCTTATCTAATGGCTATGGCCCTGACTGTATTATCTGTAAGCGCTTGTGTTACCAATGGAGACAATATTTCGCATGAGTCTGCATCTGAAGTCGCCAAATTACAATCCGGCGCATCTGTATCAGATGAAATTGCATTAAAAGCGTTAAATGAGGATTATCAAAATAAATTAGACGGTGTTAAAGATTTAGCCGACCAGATAGGGTTTTTACATATTACCGCTGATAACCTGGCTAAATTCAGAGCAGATGAAGCGGCTAAACCTTATCGTCCTAAAGCATCGCCTCACGTTTTTAAAAAGGTGATACCAGGTCAGCCTAACCAAGCGGATGTGACTGTATATGTGATTAATGCGAAGCAGGGCGACAAAAAACCTGCGCTTTTATATATGCACGGCGGTGGTTATATTCTCGGCAGTGCAGCTCATTCAGTGGGCGGTATGCAAAAAGTGGCTGAACAGCACGATGCAACTGTGGTTGTCGTAGAATACCGGCTTGCACCGGAAACGCCTTTTCCCGGCTCCTTAGAAGACAATTACGCTGCGCTTAAATGGATGTATCAGAACGCAGATGAAATCGGCATAAACAAAGATAATATCGTCATTATGGGTTCCAGTGCCGGGGGCGGACATGCGGCTATGCTGGCTATTGCTGCACGTGACAGAGGCGAAATGCCGGTTAAGCATCAAATTTTAATTTACCCTATGTTAGACGACAGAACCGGCAGCAGTCGCAAAGTGCCGGCGCATATTGGCCAGTTACTGTGGACGCGCACCTCAAATCAGTTTGGCTGGTCGTCATTATTAGGGCAGCCTGCCGGCATGGACACTGTGCCTTATGGCTCAGTTCCGGCCCGAGTTAAAGATTTATCCGGCCTGCCGCCGACCGACATTATTGTCGGCGCTATCGATTTATTTGTAGAAGAAAATATCGATTATGCCAAACGCTTAATTCAGGCCGGTGTTGCAACCGAGTTACATGTTTTACCGGGTATGTTTCATGCGTCAGAAAATGTTTACCGCGATGCGGATGTGTCTAAACAATTTCATCAGATAAAAGATAATGCGATTAAACAGGCGCTTAGACAATAAAGGTAAGTGTATATATTTTATAGCCGGCGGGGCGCATTTCGGCTGGCTGAAATTTAACGGCGTAAACGCCGAGCTACGATTATATACGGGTATAAATGAATGATATGTAGGTCGCCCTTTAGGGCGATTGTTCAATAGAGTGGAAGTTGTTTACGCGTGCTTTAGATCAACAGATGTATTGTTTTAATTTTTAAAAGGAATTAGCTCAGAGATGAAATATTTAAGCCTAGTCTTATTAAGTTTATTGATAACTTGTCATGTTAATGCAAAAGTTTCTCAACCCAGTATAAAGCTAGCTTCGTTGACTGAATTGCAGATCCAACAGCTGGCAAAACTCGGCCGGGTTTGGGGATTTGTAAAGTATTTCCATCCGAATGTTGCCAAAGGTCAGCATAATTTAGATAAAGAAATTATTCGAATTATGCCTGACTTGCTTGAAGCTGAATCGACCACCCAAGCCAATCTAATGCTTTCCCAATGGATTAAAAGCTTAGGTGAAATGCCAGAGTGCAAACCTAATTGCATTGTGCGTAAATCTGATTCATTCAATACTTTTGAGTTTGATAAGAAGTACACGGATACTAACTTTCAGCAATTTCCAGATGTGAAATTTAAGTCAAAATCTAGTGAATATACTTTAATCGAAAAGCCGGAAGATCATCTGAGCATTGATTTTAGCTGGCTCACAGATCAAAACTATCTTGGCGAGCAACTCAGTAAACAATTAACTTATATTTTGCATAACCGGACTGAACAGGCACACTATTATTATGGGTATGAAGGCACGGGCAATGTCAAAGTATTACACGAAGATGATTATCCAGATAAAGCTGCGCATGACTCCGGCATTCAGCTTATTGCATTATTCCGCTTTTGGAATCTGGTTGAGTATTTTTCGCCCTATAAATACCTAACAGACAAAAACTGGCAGCAGGTCCTGACTGAATATATCCCCATATTTGCCAGCGCAAAAAATCATGTTGAATACCATGATGCATTACTCAGACTGTTTGCTGAAACCGACGATGCGCACACAGGATTTCTAAAATACAATAAAGAGGCGATTGATGAATTATTCGAGCCTTACGAATTACCCATCAGAGTTAAAAAAGTTGAAAATGAGTGGGTGATTGCCGACATTATAACGGGTTATGACGATGTGCTTAAAATCGGCTCCGTTGTTGAAAGTATTGATGGCCGCAATCTGCTTGAATATGAAAAATTTCATCAAAAATGGGCAGCTGGTGGTAATGACGCTATTATTAATTCAATTATTGCACGAAGAATTGTTCGAACCGGCAAAAGCAGACCCATTGTTAGCTTAAAAAGTGGTGAGCAAGCAAGTGAACCTGCCGTCGCATACGGCGAGACTCAGCGCCATTTTTATAATAAAGCTCAAACAGCAGAGCCTTATAAGTTGTTAACTGACGATATTGGTTATTTAAATTTAGGTTTATTGACCCCTGAGCAAGTAGAACCTGCAATGGAAACTTTTGCTGATTTGCCGGTAATTATTATTGATGTTAGGGCTTACCCTAAAGGAACCGCATGGACATTGGTTAATTATTTATTGCCAGAGCCTACCGGTTTTGTCCGATTTGTCAGCCCAGATAAGAAAACACCGGGTGATTTTGTGATGAGTCCAGTTTACAAGCTAGGTATAGTTAACCCGGATTATTACAAAGGCAGAGTGATTTTATTAGCCAATGAAAATAGCCAAAGTCAATCAGAATATACTCTGATGATGCTTAGAAAATCACCAAAAGCGATTGTAGTCGGCAGTCAAACCGCAGGGGCGGATGGCAATGTGAGCTATATAAAATTACCGGGCGGTGTTAAAACAGCGATATCGGGCTTAGGGATTTTAACCCCTGAAAAAAGACAAACACAGCGTGTGGGCATTATTCCGGATATGGAAGTCAAGCCGACGATAGAAAGTATTAAACAAGGAAGGGATCTAGTGCTGGAAAAAGCAATTGAATTGGCCAACTCACCGCAAGCATTTGAAGCTTTATTGCCGAGTAAAGTGCAGTTATAAGCGGGAGTTCTGGTATGTTTTACACGTCTGTTTAGGCAGCTGTTTCTGGCCAATTTCATCAGATACAAGAGCAGATATTACAGAATGCATAGTATGATTAGGCCTTTAAAGTGACATCTTATTGATAATAGGCACAGTTGTTACTGTGCTCAGTTTGTAATCGGTCATTCTCAAGGATAATGTTCAGAGAAGATGTAATTTACTAAGATATCATTGAGTTTATTTTATAATCTGCAATCCAATTTAAATTTCTAGTTAAAAATGGATTATTAATTAGATTGCTTTGAAAACTTATAAGCCTTATACCGTTTTTATTTGATTTTGAATGTTTAATTTTCTGCAGTACGCCATCAGTGGTTCGAGGTAGTCTGCACAAAACGGGCTAAAGCCCGAGCTACAAACCTCTTTAATTCTTCATATCTTTTTGGAAAACGTACTGGTTTGATATCAACCAATATTGAAAAATGGTTCTGGAGCCAAATGGATTGTATTACGGGTAAAAAATGCGATTCCTCATCGCGCACGCCTGCAGCGCTAAACCAAGCATAAACTCGATATTTGAATTCTATTTATATCTTGTTTATGTAAAAACTTGTGTTCATACGCTGGCAACTTTATGATAAGCGGCTTTTAAAATGAAAGCCGGAACATCATGAATAAAGCGTCATCAGAACCGTCAGTTGAGTTAACTCAATTTCAGACATTAAGCCAAGAAGTCCAGCAGGGTAAAGTGGAAGAAACTCAATTTTTTGCGGAGTTTTTAAATACCAAATTTCATATTGCCATTGAGAAAAAATTTGATGAAGAAAAGCCGACTTTTGATTATTTGGTGTATGAATCAAAACAAACACCGGATGCGTTCACTGTTGTGATCTCAGAAGACGAAAGCTACATCAAAAATATGGGCGCTACAGATATATTGTTTATTAAAGGCGGCGATATTATTAAATCCTTGCATCCTAATTTGGAAATCACAATTGTTCACCGTGGTGGCGGTATTGGGATGACTGTCGACAAGGTGAACTTTTTAAAGCAAAACGTTCAGTTTAAATAACCGCTAACAATAGAGTGCTTAAAGATGCAAATATTATCGCTTGAGTTGCTTGGTCAGCCTTTAACTTTGTCAATGGATGAAGAGGCTGTGCAGTATCTTGTTTGGGGTGAACAGGTTGTCAGTCAAGTCGATTTGAAAAGCCTTAAAATCCCGGAAATTGTGCACCGCTTTGAACTGCCAGCAGATCAGCAAAACGTTAATATCAGCTTAAATATGCAACTCACAGATAAAGGCGTTAATTACCAGCTTTGGCAGAATAGTCAAAGGCTTGATTCAGGAAATTTTTTCAATCAGGCACTAAAAGTAGAGCCTGCAAAATCTAAAACCAGCTTTTTTGGACTTGCTGCGCTGGGATTTAAACTATTTAAAAGCGCAAAGCTGATTAAGGTGGCTTTAGCAGGCGCATCGGTTGCGGGATATGCCTGGTTATTTTCGCTGGAATTTGCTCTAGTACTGATTGCTTGTTTAGTTGCGCATGAGTATGGTCATGTCAAAGCTATGCAATATTTTGGCATTAAAACTAAAGGTATTTATCTGGTGCCTTTTGTCGGTGGTCTTGCGGTGGCGGACGATAAAATTAATACCCGCTGGCAGGATGTGGTGATTTCGATTATGGGCCCTTGTTTTGGCCTGATGATGTCGGTGTTATGTTTGATTTTATATGGTTTGACTGAACTTGAGCTTTTTGCTGGCGCGGCAGTATTAGGATCATTATTAAACCTGTTTAATTTATTGCCTATTTTGCCGCTCGATGGTGGCCATGTGATTAAAAGCATCAGCTTTTCAATGCGTTCCTGGATTGGTTTATCGGTTTGCACGGCCGGCATTGTTTTAGGGGCTTTTATTTCGTACGTATTTGGCTTGTTTTTATTAGTCTTCTTTTTAATTATTGGCATGATTGAAATTGGCACTCAGTGGCAACAGCGACATTTATCACATTTGATCCCACTGGACAGATATGGCCAGGTTTTTTCATCGGTTTGGTATGTTTTGGTTTTAGCGGGTCATATTGGAGTGATATATGCGTTTGCTGATTCAGATAGTGCTATTTTAACCTTGCCTATGCAGATATTAAGTCAATAAGTTAATCAGGGTTTTATCAGGCTATTTTAGCAACAATATCATCTAATACCTCGCCGGCCTTTACAATCCGGTCGGCCGCATTGGACATATGCCGGTAGATTTCCCGGCGTTTTAAGATTTCAATCACAAAGCCTATTGCGGAGCCAACCGCGGCGAGTTCACGTGTATTCAATTGTTGCATTAATACTTCCAGTGAGTTTTCGGTTGCTTCTTGCTCTGGGGTGAGAGTGGAAACATAGTGTTCGGCGTCAAATAATTCTGACAAGGCTTTACGATATAATTTTTCGGTTTTTCGCTCTGTTTTGCGGGCGGCTTCGGCGTCTTTTTCCGATAATAAAGGTTGTTTGGCGAGTCTGGCATAGCCTTGCTGCAATGCAACTGCACCTGTATATAATTGTTCTGCCATCAAGCAAGTATGCTCATCCGGCCCTAATTGAAGTGCTTGCATTTCACGCACTGTGGTTTTGGTATAATTCAGCACTTCGTCAATGGCGGCGATGGCTCTGTAAATATCTTCCCGGTCAAACGGGGTTGCAAATGCTTGATGTAATATAGCCATATTTTCAGTTTTTATTTTATCGCCTTTATGCTCTAACTCAATCACATGGCTGGCATGCATTTCGTTACCCGAGCACATAAATTCATATAAGTGTGATGTTGCTTCAACCATCAACTTTGCCTGATTATTCAACAGAGCATGAAAATTTGGCGCAGGTGGAAACAGTTTATACCAGATACGGGTGACCAATCCTGAGTGATGTGATTGCATGGTTTTGCTTCCTGTTATTCTATATTCATAAGTGAAACAATTAGTGTGAATAATGCGCCCAGCAGAGCCGAGCCGGGCAGGGTAAACAGCCAAGTCAATACAATCTCTTTGGCTTTTAACCAGTGAACCGCTTTTGGTCTTTCACTTGCCCCCAACCCCATAATCGAAGAGCTGACGACATGGGTTGTTGATACAGGGCCGCCGAGCAGAGAAGCCCCAAAAATAACCCCGGCGGAGGCCAGTTGCGCATTCAGACCATGCAGGGGCCTTAGTTTATAAATGCCATATCCAACTGTCCGGACAATGCGCCAGCCGCCCATCAAAGTACCCAATGTGATGCTGCATGCACTCAGAAAAACGACCCATAAAGGCACCGAAAACTCATTTAGAGTGCCACCTGAAAGCAGTACTAAAGTGATAATGCCCATCCCTTTTTGTGCGTCATTGGTGCCGTGCGCAAATGCCAGCGTTGCAGCGGTGAGCCATTGTGCCTGAGATAAACGCCGATGAATGGCAGGGTGGGCTGCTCTGAGCATTACTAAACTGACTTTATGAATGATGAAACCGATAACAAATCCGAGCAAAGGTGAAACCAGTAAGGCCACTAATATTTTACTAACGCCGGTTAATTCACCATGAAAAAGCTGTGTTAGCCCCCAGAGGATCTCCCCCGGACCGGCCGATACAAGAACAGAGCCAACCAGCCCGCCAACTAAAGCATGAGAAGAAGATGAGGGCATCGCCAGCCACCAGGTGAGTATATTCCAGGATATAGCCGCGAGTACTCCACTTAACACCAAGCTGACACCGCTTAGTGCTTCCAGTTCACTTAGATCTACAAAACTGCCTATTGTGTCGGCCACCGCCGTACCCGCCACCAAAGGTCCGATAAATGTGAACAGCGCGACCAATATTAGCGCATATGAAGGAGACATAGCCCGGGAAGCAATTAAAGTTGCCAACATATTGGAGGCATCATGAAACCCATTGGTTAAATCAAAAATGAGCACACAAATGATGGTGATCACAATTAAACTGAATAAAATATCCAATATAGCCACCGCTAAGAGTACATATTGTCATACACAGAAGGTGCAGATACCCCGTTTCTATGCTTTGTAAGTGTGCTAAAAATAAATAGAATTATAATTTAAAACAATAGGTTGTAATTTGATATTAATCAAACCTGTAATCGCTTGAGCAAATTGTTAGGGAGATTATTTTTACGGGTTATTACAGCTGATTCGTTTAGTTAAAGACCGCCTGATTTGCATTGGCGGATGAGTTTTGAAGATGATAAGTGAGCTGAACTGAGCAATGAGTAAACGACCCGTAAAGCAAGACAATGATAACAATCGAGTGTATTTAGTCTGGCAAAAACTTAAGCGTGACTTATGGTTCCAGTTTCCTAGCCAAGATTTATTGTACGCAGTGTCTTTGCTTTTAACTGCGGAGTTGGCATATGCAAACAATGATTCAATACAATTACCACAAAATCAGGCGGCCTCTGTTGCGATTCAAAATCAGTTCCATCATATTGATACGCTCAATATCCATGATCCGGCTGTAATCGCTGATCCAGTCAGCAAAATGTATTATGTATACGATAGTTTTCAGCAAGGTTCAAAATACGATAAGCTCACTTCAAAATCAGGTAATTCGGGTGTGCAAGTATATTGGAGTCAGGATTTAGTTCACTGGCAAGGACCTCAGTTGGTTTATGAAATTCCCAACGACAGCTGGGCGGAACCTATGCATGCCCCATGGGCTCCAGAAGTCAGTTTTTATAAAGGAAAATACTATCTGTTTACGACTTTGCATAATTATAAAAATGTGATGTTCAAACCTGATGACCGTCCACTCATTCACCAGCGCGGCACACAGATTTTTGTTAGTGATTCACCATTCGGACCCTTTAAACGATTTGCTAATCAGCCACATACACCGCTTAATGAGATGGCATTGGACGGCACTTTATGGATAGAAGATGGCCAGCCCTGGATGATTTATTGTCAGGAATGGTTGCAAACTGGATACGGTTTATTTAAAGCTATCAAACTATCTGAAGACCTCTCAAAAAGCATTGGAAACCCTATCATCTTATTTAGTGCAGCCGATGCAAACTGGACCGAAAGAACAACCAGTTACGGTGGGTTCGCCAATATTCAGGCATCGATATCAGATGGCCCCTGGCCTTATAAAACCAAAGACGGGCGTTTATTAATTATGTGGTCGAGCTGGAATAAAGACAGAGAAAAAGCCTACACCACGTCATTTGCTTATTCAGATAATGGCAAACTAAGCGGTAACTGGTTGCAGAGAGAACAGCCTGTGATTGACGGTGACAGAGGCCACGGCAATATTTTTAAAACCTTCGATGGTGAACTCAGAGTTGCTTTGCACAGATATTTTAATCAGCCATTTACCCGATTGCAGATTTATTCTGCAGAGGATACGGGCGACACCATTAAAATAGGGCCGCAAATGTTAGGGCATAGATAAGCATTATCTTATTTGGTTTTTCTGAATATTCTGCGTAAGCCTAATAGACCAACTGAGAGTATTAGAAAAGCAATCAATACGATTACCCCGGCTAATTCCCTGCCTATGAAACCCGACGAATAACCCATAAAGTTAAGCTGAGTATCTGTGCAGTTATTCAAGTTGTGCCATATCTGCATCAGGGTGCCGCCACATAAAGTCATACTGCTAATTGACTGAGTCATAACCGTAAATCCAATCATGATGCAGATGATTACAGTTAAAACCGGTTTCTTGTACATTTCATTCATCTTTAAAGCCTTGGTTTTACGGTTTTTCATCGCTTGTTCGTTTTATATCAAAGCAAAATTAATTGTGAAATTCTACTTAAATATGTACAAAATAGTCGGTTCCATCTTGTTAACTTGTTCTTTGATGTCGGTAAATGTATGCCTGGCTGTAGAGAATATTGTTGTCGATTTTACTCGGACTTATCAGAGTATAGATAATTTCGGCGCGTCAGATGCGTGGACGTTTGATCCAATGATCAAAAAATGGATGACCGAGGGTAGGACAGCAGAAATTAATGAACTGGCTGATCTGTTATTTTCGGTTGAAAGTGGCATCGGCTTATCAGCCTGGCGGTTCAATATCGGTGCCGGCAGTAAAGAGCAAGGCGCAGCCAGTCAAATTAATCTGGATGAGCTGGGGAAAGATTACAGACGGGCTGAACTGATGCAAGTAAATGAAAATGCAGCCATCAATCCCAACAAACAAATTGGCCAGATACGATTTCTCAAAGAAGCTGCCAAAAGAGGTGTAAAAGACCTGATTGCCTTTAGTAATAGTCCGCCGGTTTGGGCGACTAAAAATGGTTTAGCGCACCCGGTTGATGAACACATAGGTTCAACCAACTTAAATCCGGATAAAACTCAAGCCTTCGCTCAATTTTTAGTTAATGTTGTGCAGTATTTAAAAGCTGAACAGGGCATAACGATTAATTATATTAGCCCGATTAATGAACCAACCTGGAAATGGGAAGGCCACTTTCAGGAAGGCAATCGCTACAATATGACTGAAGCAAAAGCGGTATACACTGCGCTTTATTCAAAGTTGGCAGACGCGGGTTTAAAGGATTCAGTTGCAATTGAGGCCGGTGAAGTCGTCGAGTATTCAGCCGCATTGAGCGATAAACACTTTCAGCAATTTATGAACAGCGGGCGGGCATTATACAACCAAGGTATGAATGCTCGAGATGTGGGACTGTATAGAAATTATATCGATGAATTTTTGGGTGATGACGGCTTAAAACACAAGATTGGTAACAAGCTATCTTTGCATGGATATTTCTCGGATCATTGGTCTGATCGAATGGGCTTGTTGCGAGAGTTAGTATTAGACAATGTAACATCTGTTTCATCAGATGCCAAAATATGGATGAGCGAAATGTGTATTCTGGGTGGAATCGGAGATAGTCGCCGATTTTATGGATCAGGATTTGACGTGAATGATTTGGATTATGCGCTGCATGTTGGCAAAATGCTGCACCGGGATTTATCGCGAATGAACGCGAGCGCATGGCATTGGTGGCTGGCCGTTACGCCTTATGATTATAAAGATGGATTATTGAAAATTAATCCGGATTTAGAAGCGGATTCGCTGCAAGCTTCTAAAGCCATGTGGGCTATGGGTCAGTTTAGCCGATTTATTCGTCCTGGCTATCAAAGAGTTGAATTATCAAATCCAGATGATTTAGAAGGCATTATGGCATCCGCTTATAAAACCCCCAATGATGAGCAATTAGTTATTGTTGTGATTAATGCCTCAAAGTCTTCCCAACAGGTAGATATTCAGCTTAAGAATTTACCATCTGGTAAAAAGCTGCAAAATTTTAGTGTGTACCAGACTGATCATGAAAACAATCTAACCGAGCAGGCAAACGTCAGTTCAAGTAAGCGTTTAGTCATACCTGAGCGTTCCATCATGACCTTGGTGGGCAAAGTTGACGAGTTTGACCCAGACGCTTTCATTGAAGCGCAAGAAAACACTCAGGTAGCGCCCGATGCGGTCCATCATCCAGTAGAACGTCATTCAGGTGGTGGAGCCGGATTCATTTTCTTGCTTGGGCTAGTCGCTTTGGTTAGCGCAAAGTACAAAATTTAGTTTATTTATTTTGGCAGGCAAATTCAGCCAAGCCAGTGTGTTTGATAGTTAAGGACTTAATATGAGCCTCAAAAACTTAAAATCAGCAATAGTAGGCGTTTTTGCGTCTGTGCTGTGTTTTTCTGCCAGCGCGGTTGAAGACTGGCGTAACCCGGAAGTGTTTCGGATCAACAAAGAACCTGCTCGCAGCTTCTTTTTTAGCTATGAAACGCCACAAGCATTTGATGCTGAAATGCCTTGGGGGCAAAGCAATTATCAATTATTAAATGGCCAGTGGAAATTCAACTGGGTCGACCACCCAGATAAACGACCAGCGGACTTTTACAAACCCAGTTTTAATGTCAGTGATTGGGATACCTTTCCCGTACCAGCTAATTGGGAAATTAATGGTTATGGTACACCTTTTTACCATAGCCATGCCTGTTTTGATAACGAGCTGAAGTTTTTAGAAGGCGAAATTGAATATAATCCGGTCGGCTCATATCGTCGTCAGTTTACGATTCCACAAGACTGGGATGGTAAACAAGTGTTTATTCATTTTGGCGCAGTTAAATCGGCATTTTATATTTGGGTAAATGGTGAAAAGGTCGGTTATTCTCAAGACTCTAAAACCGATGCCGCATTTGATATTACGCCTTATATTCAACAGGGTGACAATACCCTTGCCCTAGAAGTATACCGCTACTCCGATGGTTCATACTTAGAGTGTCAGGATATGTGGCGCGTCAGTGGTATTGAGCGAGATGTTTATTTGTATGCAACACCTAAAGTGGCAGTCAGAGATTTCCATGCTTATACCACTTTATCGGATAACTATAGCAAGGGGGTACTTGAATTCAGCGCGGATATTGATAACCGTTCAGATTCAGTTGCAGATGAGGTTAACCTGACCGCAACTTTAGTTGAAGGCAATGGCCAAACTATTTTCCAGAAAACCATGAAAGTGAATCGAATGGCTTCACAGGGTAAAACTCAAGTTAAATTTACAACCACATTGTCTGATCCTAAGCTTTGGAGTGCTGAAGCGCCTAACCTCTACAAGTTACAACTAAAGTTAAGTTCAGCCAATGCAAAAAGCAGCCAGTATATTGAACGACATATTGGTTTTAGATCAACTGAATATAAAGACGGTAACTTTTTAGTAAACGGTAAGCCGGTTTTATTCAAAGGGGTAAACCGACATGAGCACGATCAGATTACCGGTCATGTGGTTAGCCGTGAGTCTATGTTAACTGATATTAAATTAATGAAAGAATTTAATATTAACGCGGTTCGCATGGCGCACTATCCGAACGACCCGTATTTCTATGATCTGGCCGATAAATATGGTCTGTATGTGATGGATGAAGCTAATACTGAATCTCATGGATTAGGTGCATCGAATCAGGGATCTTCGTATGATCCGGAGAAACATATTGTCAATAAACCGGAATGGGCAGCGGCTTATATTGACCGTGTAGCTAACATGTATGAGCGCAGTAAAAATAACCCGTCAGTGGTGATCCGTTCACTGGGTAATGAGTCTGGTGATGGCCCTAATTTAGAAGCCACTTACGATTGGTTAAAAGCTCAGGAAGCTTCTCCGGTTATGTCTGAGCAAGCACAGCTTCGCCGTCATACTGATGCCTATGGTCAAATGTACGCACCACTGCCGGATATTATCCGTTATGCCCAAACTCAACATGATGAAAGACCTGTATTACTGATTGAATATGAACATGCAATGGGTAATTCTTTAGGTAACTTTAAAGAGTATTGGGATGCATTTGAAAAGTATGATTCATTGCAGGGCGGTTTTGTCTGGGACTGGGTTGATCAAACTTTCCTTAAAGTGGCTGAAGATGGCACCATGTATCAGGCTTATGGTGGTGATTTAGAGCCAGCCGGTACACCAAACAGCGACAGCTTTTGTGCAAACGGTTTAGTCTTTGCTGACAGAACACCTTACCCATATCTGTGGGAAGTGAAAAAAGTTCAGCAGAATATAGGCTTTAGTTTGGTACAAGGCAGTCAGAATCTGGTTAATGTTTTAAATAAAAACTACTTTATTGATTTAACTGCTTATTATTTAGACTGGCAGTTATTAGAAGATGGTCATATTGTTGCATCCGGTTCACAACTGCCACTCACCGCTAAAGCAGGACAAAGCGAACAGGTACGCTTGCCAATTCATTACCAGTATCAACCGGGTAAAGAATACTTTATTAATGTGCAGGCCAAACTTAAGCAAGATGAGCCATTATTGGCGGCCAATCATATTGTTGCAGAAGAGCAGTTAGTGCTCGACAATCAGCCAGCAGCACCAGTGGTTAAGCCATCTGCAAAACTTAACTACAGTGAAAGAGGCAGTTCGGTTAAGTTTAGCGGTAAAGACTTTGCGCTGAATATTGATAAAAAATCGGGTTTGATTTCATCAATAAAATATTTTGGCAAAGAACTGTTAAAAGCAGAATCTCATCCTGAATTCTGGCGTGCGCCGGTTTATAACGATTTGGAAATTGGAAGTTATGAAAGCAAATTTGCGGTTTATCAGCATCTGGGCAGAAATACAGAATTAACTGATTTAGTGATTTCACGCGTTTCAGACAGTCAGGCGAAAGTTGAAATTGAACATGCGTTACCGGCAATTGAAAGCCGATATTTAACGATTTTTAACATTTATGGTGACGGTCAGGTTGATGTTGATATTTGGTTCTATGCAGCGCCGCACAAAAAGTTTGGTGAATTGCCGCGAATCGGTACTATGTTCGAACTAGACACTCAATATAGTAATATCCAATACTATGGCCGTGGTCCACACGAAAATTACTCAGACAGAAAAGCATCAGCGTTTGTCGGCTTATATGAAACGGATGTAGACGGCATGTATGTCCCATATGTTCGACCGTCTGAAAACGGCTATCGCACTGATGTTCGTTATGTCGATTTTTACAATAACAAAGGTCAGGGGATTCGCTTCAGCGCTGCGAAACTGATTGGATTCGGTGCAGAATATTATTCAACTGATGATTATGATGCGTCGAAAAAAGACCATGTTAACCGTAATTTGCATCCGAACGAGCTTAAAAAGCGTGACCGCATTTTTGTGAATATCGACTATGCACAGCGAGGTGTTGGCGGTACAGATTCTTGGGGTTCGGCACCATTACCAAACTATATTTTACCCTGGTTAGATTATCGCTACTCGTACCAGTTTAAGCCTATCAACCTGAGATAAAATGAATAAAATAGTCAGCCAAAGTATTTTTCTTTGGCTGAAACCTCTATTCCCTTACACAATAAGATAGGGTTAGTATTTGTTATTTCGGATGTGTTTATCCTGACATTTATTTTGCCCTGACTTAACGACACTCCAGGTTTTCAATCCATATCTTCGAATTAATTTTACGGTTTTTTATGGCTTTTTCGTTTTATTTTGTAGAGGCTAGTTTTAGCTTTTTAATGCAGAATAATGGATATATAAGTATTATCCGAACCGGCAATCAAGGTCGTTGTAGCAGCCTTAGTTTTGGGGTAAAAGAATGTCAATCATTTCCCGGGTCTTTGTGGAAAATAATGCTTTTTTAAAAAAATTTTTAAAACGCTTCATGTCTTCAGAGCAAGATATAGAAGACATAGTGCAGGAAGTATACATAAAAGCACATAATGCTGAGCAAGAAAAAGTTATTGAACAACCGAAAGCTTTTTTATTTAAAATCGCTAAAAACCTGGCCCTTGATGAGTTAAATAAAAAATCTCGTCTGGTAACTCACTATATTGAAGATTGTATTGCGGCCATCCCGTTGGAAAAAACTGCGAGTATGGAAAGCGAAGTTGAGGCTAATGAATCTTTGACTCTATACTGTGAGGCGATAGAACAGTTACCGGATAAATGTAAACAAATATTTTTAATGCGTAAAGTATACGGGCTAAAACATAAAGACATAGCAACTGAGCTTGGCATTTCGCTCAGTAGTGTCGAGAAACATCTGAAATTGGGTGGTGCATTTTGTCAGCAGTATATTAGTCATAAAAAAGGCTCGGTGAGCGCTGTCGCTGATAATGTCAGTGAACTGAGGAAGAGGAATTTGCGATGAATGATTTTGAAGAGTTTACAAAAAATATGACCAGGCTAGAGTCTGAAGCTTGGGATTGGATCATTCGTTTAGATGCAGATGATGAATTAAATGAGCGTGAAAAATCTCAGTTAACACATTGGCTTGCCCGAAGCCCGGCGCATGTCGAACAGATCCGTAAACTAAATGAGTTTTGGGGTAACCAGGTTTTAGCTGAATTATTACAGCCAGCTAAAAAAATGGAACAAACCAAATCCAAGACAAATACAAACTGGTTTAATCCGGTTTATGGCTTTTCTTTTGCAATCATGCTGGCGATTAGCGGCGGGCTCTTCTATTGGTTTCAATTGGCTCAGATACCAGTGTATTCAAATAGTTATGTCACTGCTTATGGGCAGCATCAAAAAATTAAGTTGGCAGATGGCTCTACCGTTAACTTAAATTCAAACAGCCAGCTAAAAGTAGCTTATTCTGAAGGGGCAAGGGATTTATGGCTGGTAAAAGGCGAAGCGCATTTTTCAGTTGTTAAAGATCAATCAAGACCTTTTAATGTATATGCGGCAAATGGCCGGGTTCAGGCTGTAGGCACTGCATTTACTGTTGATTTGGCGAGTCAGAGCAATTTGAATGTATTGGTGACTGAAGGCCAAATTGCACTTTCACTTGCGCGTCCTGAAAATAATCAACTGAACTTAGATCAAGTATTCTCAACAAACGACTTAACTGTACATTCGGCTTATAGCGGGTTAATGCAGGACGTTGCTTTTATGAGCGCCGGTGATTTTGTGGGTTTTGATAGTTCAATGGACATTGAAACAGTAAAACATGACTTAACTCACTCAATTAAATCACTTACTGCGCAAGCTATTGAAGCTAAACAAGCCTGGCAGCAGGGAGAACTGGTTTTTACCGGGCAGTCGTTAAAAGAGGTTGTTGTACTTTTACAAAGATATTCACCTTTGCAGATTGAAATTGCAGATCCTGAGTTGGAAGATTTGCAAATCGGTGGTCGATTTGAAATTAACAACATTGAAAGTTTGTTTAAGAACCTAGAAGCGAATTTTAATATTGAAGTTCAAAAAAGTGCGCTCGATAAAGTCATTATCAGGTCAAGCATTTAAAAACTAACAATAAAATCCGAAATTTAAACTATTTTAGATGTAATTATATAATACAAATGTTACATTTAAGTTATAAATGATGGTTTTTTGTTGGGTGTAAATGCTGCATCGAAAATTCGCTTATCTTTGTTTGCTTTTGAGCTTGTCTCTAGGAATAATCCCCTTCGGACAGGCTCAACAAAACACAGGCATAAATTCGGTCGAGCAAGTTTTCTATTTAAACATCACTCGTTCAGATGCCGCGAGTGTGCTCAATGAGTTAGCTCGCCAAACTGACTCTGTACTCATTTATTCTTATGAGCAGGCCAGGAAATATCAGGCCAACGCAATTTATGGTTATTTTACGTTGGCTGACGCGCTTGAATATGTGCTGTTAAATACTGGTTTAAGCGCAAATACCCTGTCTAACGGTAGTATTAAAATTTCACTGGCACCGACTGTTCCTGATGAAGCAGACAGTCCTGAACCTATTAAAATAGCGGCCACCCCATTGAATGTTGAACATTCACCTCATCGGGTTGAGGTGATTCAAATTGACGGCATTCGTCGCAGCATGTATCAGGCACAGGATATCAAACGCCAGTCTAATGTTATTCTTGACTCAATTGTTGCTGAAGATATAGGTAAGTTACCTGACATTACGGCTGCCGAGAGTATCGCCAGACTCACAGGCGTTCAGGTAAAAAGATTTAATGATGAAGTCGATAATGTTCTGATTAGAGGGCTGCCATTTTTCACAACTACCTATAACGGCAGAGAATTTTTCACAGCGGAACAGCGTCTGGCGAGTCTTCAGGATTTTCCTTCGCAGGCAATAGCTGAAATCGAAGTCTATAAGTCCAGTTCTGCAGAGTTAATAGATCCGGGATTGGCCGGGTTAGTTAATATTCGTACGCGAAGACCATTTGATTTTGAAGGTGAAAAAATTGCCGGTGGACTTCATTATAATTATAACGATCAACACAAATCTGCATCACCTAACGGAAATCTTTTATATACTAACCGTTGGTCCAGCGAGATTGGTGAGATAGGATTTTTGGCTAATCTGACTTATGCTGAGTCTGAGTTCTACAATGGGGTACGTTTTAATGGCACTCGGTTCCCTCAGGCTTCGGCTGACTGGCGAATTTCACCGGAAGAATATTCATCGGGTAATTTTGTCTTGCCTGATACAGTCGGTTTATACAATTCCGGTGGCAAACGCTGGCGACCTTCAGCAAACTTTTCTGTTCAACTACAACCTAAAGATACTCTGGAAATCTATCTCGAAGGGATTTTTCAAGGATACCGGAGCAACAAGTACATAGATAACTTTTTTGTCAGTCTGACCGATACAGATCCACTTCATGGTTCACCGGTACTTGAAAATGTGACTGTCAAAAAAGGCCCAGAAGTTAATCTGGCTCAAAGTTTAACAAAAAGCGCAGGTCGTGCATCTTGGATGTATCGTCATACAGCGGAGTCTCAAACTGATACCTACCAGTACGCCATCGGAATGATTTGGCAGGATAACGGGTTTAAAATTCTTAGTGATCTGGCTTTTACGGATAGTCGTTATTTTGATAACGTCTGGAGTTTTGATTCCGCAATTAAAGCGCCTCAAACTTTGAACGTGAGTTTTTATAATCCGGCCGGCGGTTCTTTTTTTTCATTCGAAGACTTTAATGCGCTGGATGAATCCGAGTATGTGCTCAGAGGGTATTATGAATCCAGATATAAAATTTATGGCGAGAATATTCAATGGCGCACTGATGTCAGCTATACAACGGACTGGGATTTTATTCACGCTGTTCAAGCCGGGATGCGACTGGCTTCAAGGGAAACCGCGCGTGAAGACGGAGCCCGATATGCCTGGTTGCTGGACTTAAACTTACCCTTATCAGAACTTTCATTCCTTAACCTCAGGCCCACGCCTGTGCCTTACAGAGATAATTCGGATAGCTTTTCACAATATTTAGCGCCGACACGTTCAAGTATTATTAATAATACGGATGCTTTAGCGAATTTTGCATATCAAAATTTAATAAATTTATCTGAGCAGGGCGAAGGATGGCGTTGGGCAGAGCAGCAAGCGAGTGCTTGGAAAGAGACTGATATTGCCACTAATCCGATCACTAATTTTACAGCAAATGAATTCACTTATAGCGGATATCTGCAGGCTCAATCTAGTTTGAAGGTTGCGCAGGTTAATATCGACATAATGTCCGGTATTCGAATTGCTAAGACTGAATTAGATACATCCGGGTTTTCCGCTATAACAGCAAACAATACAATAAATTTCGAAGAGACGAACCGGGCTCAGGATTATATTGATACTTTACCTAATTTACACCTGACAGCTGAAATCACTGAAAAGTTAAAGCTCCGGCTGGCTTATGGCAAGACGATTACACGTCCTAACTTTATTGATCTGAATCCGGCTGTAGCTATTAATCTGCAATTAAATGCTGGAGTTGATGCAGTTGGGTCAGGTGGAAACCCTGACTTAAAGCCTGTTACATCTCATAATTATGATTTAAGTACAGAGTACTATTTTTCAAATAGCGGATTTTTGAGCTGGGCTGCGTTTTATCGGGATTTATTTGGTTTTGTTAACAGCCAGACCCAAACTGTTGAGGACCCTGTCTATGGCAAAATAGAATTAGTCCGGCCAGTCAATTCCGGAAAAGGCAAAATTTATGGGCATGAATTTAATTTTCAGACATTTTTTGATTTTTTCAATCGTGATTTAAAAGGTTTTGGATTTAACGCCAATACGACTTATCAAAAAGGTGTCACCAGTGATCCGGATGAAGCAGGCGAGTATACTGACTACAGAGAGCTGGCAGGCTTGTCTGAATGGACACATAATGTCGCTCTGTTTTATGAAGGTGAGTCTATCAATGCGAGACTATCATACAATTACCGATCTCAGTGGGTAAGCTGGTATGCAGATGCTGTAGGGGCTGGTTTTGCCGGGAATAAGATTCGCGCCCGAGAGCGAATTGATTTTTCAGTTAGTTATGAGCTTGATCCTCATTTAACATTATATGCCGATGTGAATAATTTATTAGCCGAGCCATTCAAAAATGATACTTACATTAATGAAGATAGTCGCTATCCTCAGGATGTAAGATATGAAGGCCGATATTTTGGGGCCGGCCTTCGTTTTAATTACTAACGTTTGTTAACTTTAGCAACATAATTTTCAGAACATGCATACACTGCAAGCGTTTATCTCTGCTGCCTATGCTTGTTATTTATTGAATTGCTTGTTCTTATCCGCATTTTTTAAGCGCTCATACTCAGCTTTTGATAAACTGACAACTGTACCATGGCGCACAGGGTGGAATGGAAAAGTCATTTTTTCACCTGCGCTAAATTTGCCAGAGCTTAAATTATCCGTTTCAAATGTTTGATAGCCAGTGCCTTTGCTGTACTGATCGAGTAATAACTTCCATTTAGCTGGCTGGCCGTCTTTCGCTTGCTGATAAACAAATGCGGCTGGACCTTCGTAACCTTGTAACTTATCTAAGGTAAAGCCTTCAACATCTTGCCAGCCGCTCATTAAATGTTGGCTGGTTTCCATTGTAATCGCTTTTGATTTTTCATCTTTGGTAAAACGATAGTATGTGCCGTTTTCGTTGACGATTGTCGTGTCAATAACAGTAGTTGGTTTTTCAATATAAATAAATGGTTCGCCAAAGGTTTTAAAATCTTTAGTGCGAGCAGCCCAAATACGGAATTTTGAGAAGTTATCATCTGAGGTTTGTGATGCCCAAAATGCCATATAGGTTTGATTTTCTTCATCCCATACCGCTTCTGGTGCCCAGGCGCTGCCTGCATTATCGGGTGCAACTTTCACTAAACGAGGTTCAGACCAGTTGACTAAGTCAGTTGATTCCCAAATGACCAGCGATTTACTGGCACGAGTGGATGCACGGTCCCAGTCGTGATTGGTTAAATGAATAGAAAGATCTGTTGCTATCATGAAAAATTTATCATGGTTTGGCGAGCGAATAATAAAAGGGTCACGTACGCCTTTATCACCTAAGTCACTGACCAGCACAGGTTCAGCGCCATTAAGTGCCTGCCAGTTATTACCGTCTTCACTTAACAAAAAATAAATTTGCTCAGTCATGGGGGTCGCTTCACCACGGAAAGTTGCAAATAAATAGCCGCCCACTTCAGACTGCATTTCTGTGCTGGCATTATTTGTTTGAGCTAAATTGCCTGTGCCACAGCCAGACATTGCGCAGCTAGAGCCGATTAGCAATGCAAGTAATAATTTTTTCATAAATAATTTTCTCTTTTAATTAGATTATTAGAATCGTTTTAGATTGGATAGTTACTAACTTATTAACGATTGAATCTCGCTGAACCGTAAAAATATTTCTGAATTGTTAATAGGTTACTTTGATTTTAATCAGATTAGTATGATAGATATAAAAATCAAGTGTCAATAGGTATATGATTTTATGAGTATTTACGGTTTTTACTGATTCTTTCGTTTTTATATATGGCTAAAACGTAAAAAATCATAAATGCATTATCCAAGCAAAATGCAAGTTTTAAGATATGGGTGTTATTCGATAGCTCATTCGAACTTTGGCTTGATAGTCAAAATTTTGTGAATCTAAAGAAGCGTCAATGAAAGTAAGTATTTTTATGAAAAAACAAAAGTTTAAATTTAAAAGCTCGTTGATTTTGCTAACCGCATTATTGGGTGGATGTTCGGCTATGTCGGATATCGGCTTAACACAATCTGAGCAAATACAAGATAGCGAAACCCAAGTGCAAATGGGCGCTTATTTAATGGTTTATTTTAAAGACGATGATCATAGCTTACATATGGCGTTAAGTGCCGACGGTTATTCGTTTACTGATATTAATCAGGGCAAAGCTGTGATTGATGGTAAAAAAGTGGCTGAACAACAAGGGATCCGTGACCCGCATATTTACCGCAGTCCGGATGGCCGTTTTTATTTAGCCATGACAGACCTGCATATTTATGCTAAACGTGACGGTTTGCGTGATACCGAATGGCAAAGACCGGGTGAGCAATATGGTTGGGGCAATAACCAAGGTTTTGTATTAATGAAATCGGATGATTTGATTAATTGGTCAACCGCTCGTGTTCGGGTCGATCAAAGTTTTGCCGGATACGAAAATATAGGTGCGGCGTGGGCGCCTGAAACTATTTACGATCCGGTTGCCGACAAAATGATGTTGTATTTCACAATGCGCTTTGGCAACGGCTTAAATAAAATGTATTGGTCCTACGTTAATGATGAATTTAATAAACTCACTACAGAGCCCAAACTTATTTTTCAATACCCTAAAGATATTACCTATATAGATGCTGATATTACTAAAGTAGGGGATACCTACCACATGTTTTATACGCCGCACGATGGCACACCGGGCATAAAACAAGCCACATCAAACAAAATTAATGCCGATTATCAATACGACCCTGAGTGGTACGACACTGAAGCCGGAGCGAGTGAAGCACCTAATGTGTGGAAGCGCATTGGCGAAGATAAATGGGTGCTAATGTACGATATTTATAGCATTTCGCCGCATAATTTTGGCTTTAGGGAAACCACTGACTTTGTCAATTTTACCGACCTTGGCCATTTTAACGAGGGCGTAATGAAAGCGACAAACTTTAGCTCACCCAAACATGGCGCGGTGATTCAGTTAACCGCAGAAGAGGCGACAAAATTAGCCGCACATTGGAACCTCGATATGCAGTTTTAAGCTGCAAAAACAGTAGGCGAAAATTAACCCGCCTACTGTTTATTACAATTGAGCCAAAAGCCAACGAACATTAAACTAATTAATAGCATTTCAAATAGGTGTTTTGTGTAGGTCTGGTAAGCCAGAGGCGCACCTGACAAGTCGCAACATTTATAGCCTATTTGTGCCGATTAAAATAAATTGTGCAAGCACGAAGAAACTAATCCCCTTATAATAATTAACTAAGTTCAGCCAAGCTAATTTAGCTAACATAAGTTATGTTTTAGACAGTTTTAGCCATATTGCCTAAAACGCCCGTTTTGGTGGATTTATTTTTATAGCATTTAAAATAAAGCCAAAAATTTTAAGGCTTGATAAATACTTAGCATTAGAGCTAAGATTCAGCTAAAAGAAATATTGGACAAATTGGTGGGATTAATTGCACCGATTTAGAGACGATTAAGTTGTTAGTTTTCAAGGAGAGTACGTGAAATTTGCATTAGAGTTATTGAAGAAATTCTTTATCAATTACTTTTGGCTAGGCTTAGTAATAATCCTGCTTTCAATCATAATAGATTTTCATTATTTGCAAGCTCAAGCGACTCCTAATTACATAAAAGTCACAATAAAAGCTTTGGAATCTATAGGCATTGCCGTTTTAATTTCTTCAATATTTTCTTTCGCATCAGGAACTTCTGGTTTTGTTGATAAGATCCAATCTTTGCTAGAAGGCATAATTATTAAACGAAATTTTTTAGGAAACATTGATCCAGAAGGAAAAAAAGAGGCGCTAAAGTCATTAATTCAGCCATCTGATACAGAGAAAAATAAATACCCCAATATCGGTGATTACTACGGTTATTTTATTAACAAAACACTAGGGATAGGTAAAAAATCTGTTCGAAGCAATTATCAAGTTAGCTCACGCGCTTATTATGATCCTGAACAAAAACGCATTGCAATTGATGGAACCTATAGTTATCGAGTATATCCTAGTTCCGATGGCTTTCATGAAGTTACAGTTGGGTTTGCTGAAAGAAAAGATGGCCCATCTACTTGTAAGCATATTTCTATTTGTACCCCAGATGGAAAGCGAGAATTAAAAGATAAATTAGAATTTAATGAGGTCGACGAAGGTGGTGATATTTCTAAGCTCACAACTGTGCAAACCTCAGAATATAATCAATATCAACACTTAGATGTTGAATTAAAAATTAAAGAATACGGAAAAGACCATTGGGCTTTAATCACTTTTAAAGCATTGCAACCAACTGATGGGTTCAAATTTATACTTCACTGCGACAACGAAATTGAAATTCAAGAACATGCAATATTTGTTGTGGGTGCAAGTTACTATATTGACATTTCAGAAGATAAAAAAGATTTAACTGTTACTTGTAATCAATGGATTAATGAGGGTTCTGGGCTAACTGTATTGGTAGCCATCCCACATGAAAACTAATAAAGCCATCATGCAGGGACTGCTAAAGCTTGGCTCGCGTTACTTCGGTCCTAATTTTAGCTAAGCTTTATTGCGCCATTAAAAGGGCATTCAGTCTTATTAATTATTCATCGAGAATAGTATGGAAACCTCAAAAAGTACGGTTCGACAACGAGCTGATGAAATAAAAGAATATCAATGTAAAAATCTCATTGCTGTTTTAGAAAATCCAATGGATATCAAGAATATCGGGTCTGTAATTAGAAATGCTAACGCGCTCGGTGTTGAAAAAATATATGTTGTTGATAGCCGCAACTCGTTACCTGATGATTGGGAAGAGATGCGAGAGAGGAGGTCACTTTCAAAAATTTCAGTTTCAGCTTCGAAATGGACTTTCGTTAAACGCTTTGACAGTACCGAAGCCTGTTTGGAACACCTTGAAAAAAATAGATTTACTTCAATCGTGACTTCTCCACATATTAAAGGGAAACAAAATTTTGTTTTGCATGAAGCCGATTACACCCAAGCTAAACTCGCTGTGTGGTTTGGCAATGAAGCTCGTGGCGTAAGTGATATTGTTGTTGATCGAAGTGAAGCTTGTATATCTATACCAATGTTTGGCATGATCGAGAGTTTAAATTTAGCAACGACAACGGGCATTGTACTTTATGAAGTAACAAAACAACGAAGAGAATATCAAGCTAAATATAAACGAGCCAATCGAAAAAAGGCCTAATGTACATGTATTCGGGCGCGTTAAAGCTTGGCTCGGTTTCAGTTTACTCGATAATTTTAGCCAAGCATTACCGCCCTGAATTGGAGAAAATGGCGCTATAGAATTATGTTACCGATTATTTATACTTTATCCAATTTAGAATCTGGCAAGTTGTCAGTGATGGCAAAACCCGTGTCGGGAGAATGGATTGAGGATGAGTTTATTGGCTTTAATCGCTTGGGTATTAATTTAATTGTTTCGTTAATCGAAAAACATGAAGAAATTGAATTAGGATTAACTCGAGAAGCAGAGCTATGTTCACAAAATAATATAGAGTTTGTCTCTTTTCCCATTCCGGATCGCGGTATTCCAAACTATAAACAAGCTATGAATTTAGCTGATAGTCTTGCTACAAAAATTAATAATAGCGCACATGTTGCCATTCACTGTCGAGCCGGTATCGGTCGTACAGGCATTATCGCGGCGGCGGTACTCATTAAACTTGGGGTTTCTCCTCAAGAGGCTTTACACCAAATTTCAGTTACCAGAGGTGTGCAAATACCAGATACTGTAGAGCAGGAAAAATGGGTATTAGCATTAGAATAACTAGTACCGTTTCCAATAAGTTTTGATTGTTCGAAAGCAATTTGTAGGTCGGGCTTAAGCCCGATAGAACGCTGTATACAACGGGCTAAAGCCCGGTCTACATAGAGACATATATGTTAATTAACCATTCAAAATTAAGTAGAAAGAGTACTAGATATTTTCGGAGTAAATATGCTTGGACTAGCTAAAGGAGAGGTGTTCCTCTGTGAATATAATGTAGCCTGGGTAGACGAATTTCAATTCGAATCAGAACGAATAATTGGCCAGATTGGTCATTATGTCGTTAAAATTCATCATATTGGCAGTACATCAGTGGCTTCTCTTAAAGCAAAACCGATAATTGATATAGCGGTTGAGATTGCTGAATTTCAAACTGGATTTGAATGTGTAGAAGCTCTTGGCGTTTTAGGATACAAGCACCGAATTATTGATGAGCTTGCCGATAGACATTATTGGAGTAAAGGTAATCCTAGAACCCACCAAATTCACATGTTTCAAAGCGGGAGTCCTTATCTATCTGATTTAATTAAATTTAGGGACGTACTTCGAGACAATGATATACTTAAAATAAAATATGAAAAATTAAAAGAATCACTCGTAAAAAGTTGCGGGCAAGATAAGTTTAAGTACACAAAAGCAAAAAATAGTTTTATTAATTCAGTACTATCTAATAAAAAATAGCTAACGTTAGCTATTTATTCCGCCAAGCACAGATTATTAGTAAAGGTTACTATGGAATCACTTCAAGAGAAAAATAATAGATAAGCTAAACACCATAGAAATGATTTATGGGCAGGCTTTGTTGTATTTGTCATAATTTCGCCTTTATTTTTCAGTTATGGGTACGAATTTTTCTATTGGTTTCAAGGGCTAAAGGTTGAGGTGCCGCATCCAGTTTTGGTTAGTGTTGGCGCCTTGGTTTATGGCGGAATATTAGCTGTAATGGGCGATTTTGCTTTATTGCCTAAGCTTTTTAAGGCGGCTGCCTTGGTTGGACTTATGGCTTGGTTTAGTTATTTTTGGGTTGTGCTCAATTTATCTTGGTTTGCATTTATACCGCTCGCACCGGTTTTTATTCTGTTAAAAATTCAAGGGCCAAAAATTAAGGCGAGTTTAAATCAATCTAACAATGAGCAATAAATAGGGTCTAGAATTTTGGCAAGTATGAATCGGCTTTTTATTATCTATTTAGCCGACTTGGCGCAGCATTATTTTAGTTATCATTTTAGTGATCGCACTTTATGCAAAAATTAATTGATACAACAAAAAGCATCTTTCAAGAAAAACAAACGCTACCTTTTGCGGTTTATCGCTCGGTTAAAGAGCAGCGCATGGTAAACGTGCCGATTATTAAACCCTTATTGATATTTATTCTGTCAGGCAATAAAAAACTGGGTATGGAAGAGACAGAAATAAACTGCCCGTCAGGCAGTTTTGTGTTTTTATCCAACATGCCGAATATTTCAATGCGAAATATTCCTAGCGACCAAGCCTATTATGCTTTGCTAATTGAATTTGAATATTCAGACTTTGATTGCCTTGAACATAGAGAGTTTAGCGCGAACACGCATTTTCAGGGGGAGATAGCGCCAAGGCTTGAGTATACGTTGCAACAGTTTGTTGAGTGGGCCGCGTTTTCACCCGCTGAAATGTGGCATATTCGTCGGCAGGAAATTTTGCTTGCGTTAGCTTCGCTAGGCTATAAACAAGTGGGTTCAGTGATGAAACCACCCACGCTGACTCACGAAGTTCATACTATAATCAATGCCAATTTAAGCCATGATATTGATGCTGCCACAATATCGTCAATGTTAGCTATGAGCGAATCAACCTTGCGCCGCAAGTTAAGTGCGGAAGGCATTAGTTTCCAAGTTATAAAAGATAGAGCAAAACTAGGCTATGGTTTGCATTTGGTACAAACCAGCAATAAACCTATAGGTTTAATTGCGGAACAATGCGGGTATATCTCGCAATCGCGCTTTACGGATAAATTTAAGCAACTTTTTAATATAACGCCGACTGCTTTGCGAAAAACGATAATGAGCAAATCAGGCAAATAATTGATTGTTTTGGGACTAATGAGTTTACGCTATGCATCGTATGATTGCGGCTCTGAATAAATGGAGATGAATATGAAAACATCATTAAATAAATTGGCTATTTTGGTTTCTTCAATGCTTGTATCGGGCAACTTACTCGCAGATTCCTTTACGCTGAGCAGTACGGATATAAAGCATGGCGAGTTTATGAATATGGCGCAAGAATTCAAAGGTTTTGGCTGCAATGGCGGCAATACATCGCCTCAGCTTTCTTGGCGTAACGCGCCTGAAGGTACACAAGCTTTTGCTGTGACCGTTTATGATCCTGATGCGCCAACAGGCAGCGGCTGGTGGCATTGGCAAATTGTCAATATTCCAAAAAATGCAAATAGTTTACCTGCTGGTGCTGGCAACCCAAGTCAAAAGCTCACGCCGCGTGGCAGTATGCAAATTATTAATGACTATGGTAATGCAGGCTTTGGCGGGGCTTGTCCGCCAGTTGGCGATGGCGCTCATCGATACCAATTTACTGTGCATGCTCTATCACAAAAATTAGAGTTGCCGGAAAATGCTTCGGGTGCATTAACCGGTTATATGATTAATGCTCATGCGCTCGCGACGAGCACGATTGAAGCGCTCTATAAACGTTAATCGCCAAATAGAAAGCATACGCCGATGCGAGCAATCGCTCGGCTTATTTGGTTTGGCTTTCAGCTAATGCAATGTACAACAGCTTAACTTTCTTTTCTTTTCCTAAGGTATAATGTGGAGCCCCTCAGGCTGATAAAATTGGATTAAACAGATATTGCTATATTTAAGCCTGACATTGTTAGGTTAGTGCTGGAAGTGAGTTGACTTGCAATTGTATTGGTATCCGTCAGTAGTTTTTCGGTTTCAGCTAATTGCTTCTGCGTTTCCTGATCATGATCTTCTTTTCGTAATAAAGCTTTTAATCGATTGAATAGCGATTTCAGCTCTCGTGTCGTTTCTTGTAGCAGGCGTTGGTCGTCACTGCGTTGTTTAGATTGTGCGTTATTGGTTTGCTGCGAAAAAGCGTTTACTGGAGATGTGTCGCTCTGCGAAGTTTTATTTTTATCATTGGCTGCGCTCGGTTGCCTGGACGGGTGAGATATGGATTTTTGCGCTGTTTCAGTCAGCTCTTTTTTAGTCTTTTCTATTTCAGCCTTCGCTATTTTATTCCTCTCTATTTTATTAGTGTCACTCGCAGTTTCGCCCAACTGGGAAGCCAGTTGCTCTGATTTTTCGGATGCGGGCGCAGTTAAACCCTCACTAATATTTGTTCCACACCAACCCTCTTTTAGCTCAACAGCGATTCTTTTTAGCTGATTGGCCAGTTGTTTTAATTCTCGCAGCAGTGCTTTTGGCACCGAAGCCCCTAATAGAGTTACCAAGCCTTTTAACTCGTCAACGCGTTGTTTTATTTCTGCCGCCCGTTCGCGCGCTCGGTCTTTTTTGATATTTGCTGGTGGTAGGAATTAATTGAAAGGCTAAGCTCCAGTTTTTCTCGTGCGGCTTGGCTAAAAATCACTTTGCTTGACGCTGTACTGGCTCGCTCCAAACTTGTTGTATTGGACTGAGTTGGAGCTAACGTTTTACTGTCAGGCTTGGATTCATTTGCCATATAGCTTTGCAATACACTATTCGTTCGAATGGGTGAAACCATTAATATGCGTCCTAGCTAACCTCAGCTGAGGTTAGATAAATAGTTTTTCCTGTTATCGGCCTGAAAAATAATAAGTTTAACCTTATTCAAGCTATTATTTACCGTGTTTGAATTAATACTTTTAATCCCAACATGCAAATCTTATAGGTATCGGTAAATTTATCTAATGCGACGCTAATTATAAAACCTCTCTAAAATTTCATTAAAAAACTATATTTATCAGTGATATATCAAGTTTTAATAAATTCCCTTTTTAGTTTTAAATATATTTAGTTAACAAATATATAATTATTTTTACGGATTCTGTTTACCTAATCGTTTTTTATATAACCGGCTAGTCGAACTTAGCTTCATTTATTGAGTAGGAAATTTTTTGTCTGCCGGTACAAGTCGTTTTGCTTGCCAGCCTTTTATGTAACAGCTGTTTAGTAAGACTCGCTTTCCAATTTTCAAATTCACTGAGTTTAAAAACTTTAGTGGATGATGCAATGGGTGATTAGATGAAGATAAAATTATTACAAACAAAAAATCAGTTCAAATCAAAGCGTAAAAATATGCTGCTTGCATCCGCATTTATGCTGGCTGGTATTTCTGCGGTGTCAGCGCAGGATATTCATTTTGAGTTCAATGGCGAGGGTGAAAGCAAAGCCATGACGCACTGGGGTGTGGATACCGCTTGGCCTAGCCCTGATAATGTTCGCCAGTCTATTTTTCATATGGGGCTTGAGCAGGTTGATGTTGTGCGTATTAACTTTTTTATGTTTGAACCTTTGGATGAAAATGGCGAAATTGGCCCAGAGTCAAAAGCCTTTATTGATAATCAATTATCTCTGGCTGCCTTAGCCGGTGCAGTGCCAATTGCACTCACCCCCGCAACCGGAGAATACAGAGATTATGACGGAGACGGGCAAGTTGACGGACCAACTCATCCTTATTATTTGGATGAAAACGGCAATGCGATCCCTGAGCGCTGGTTAGCGTTAATGGAAGCAACTCAAAAATATATTGGTCAACCTATTCATGCGCTGGAAATTTTTAATGAGCCTGATTACTGGGTAGGCATGGGTACACCGCAAACTTTACGTGAAATTATGCTGTTAACGGCACAAAGTCCGGTTTTTGCTGAAACTGAGCTTCACGCAGCCAGTACATTGTGTAGTTGTAGTGCTCAATATTGGTACGACGCTGTAGCCGATGTTGCGACGCATGGTACTTTGCATCAACTAGCCAGCTGGGGCGGTAATGGCTCAGAGTTTTATATTAATTTTATTGAGCATGTTAAAGCAAACGGCGATATTCCTTACAACGACGAATTGCATAGTATGGCTGAAGTTTTATATGGAGCTGAGTATGGCATGCAAGGCGGGATCTGGTGGGCCGATGCTCTGCTGACACGGGGTAAACTGGTTAATGCGGTTCAGGGGAAACGTTTAGGTTACGGCGAGCTTCGCTGGAAAGATGCGACCGGAGCGGTTTATCGTGCACCGGATGGCGAAGTGTACGGTTTTGCTGGCAGTTTTGAACGTGAAGGGCCAAATCATTCATTCAGATATATATCAGATGATCAGGCTGTATATTTTGAAGGCATTGGACCTATCAAAGAGTTTATGATGCCAACCTGGGCAGATCCACACGGCGGGTATATTAATATAGATGAAGAACCGGTTGTGCCTGCACTAGATGGCTACACCTGGAAAATAGTCAATAAAGCCGGTAATCGGGTTATTGAAGCTGAAGGTTTAGATAATGGCGCCAATTTACGGACAGCCAAAGATAGTGACTCAAGTAGCCAAAAATGGAAAATATCCCGTTCACGAGATGGGTATTTAAGCTTTATAAACGTGGGCACTGGCAAGTCTGCCGATGTGTATGAATGGTCAACCTCAGATGGTGGCAATATTGCTCAATGGGATAACTTTAACAGCCTTAATCAGAAATGGTGGTTAGAGCCGGCAGAAGAAGGGTATTTTTATATTCGAAGTGGTCACAGTAACCTGTATTTAGAGGATGTAAAAACTCATTCTAAAAATGTGATTCAGGGTGAATTCAATGACAGTGATCGCCAGCAATGGAAATTTCAGCTAGTTGAAGATTCACAAAATGGTGAGTTGGTTGCTCATTATCAGTTTGAAGGGGATGCTTCAGATAGCAGTGCCGCATTAAATCACGGTTCAGGTTCAGGTTCGATTTCATATGATGATTCAAACCCGGCTGAAAATCAGGGCCAATATTTAGAACTGAGCGGTGGTTGGGACTGGTGGGGTGAACATATTCAGCTTCCGTCCGATATTGCTAATAGTGAAGATATTACGATTGCAAGCTGGATCAATTGGCAAGGCGGCGCAGCATTGCAGCGTGTCTTTGATTTTGGTATAGATACTAATCGTTATATGTTTTTAACCCCAGCGGATGCTGATGGGAAAATGCGATTTTCAATGACAACCCAAAGCTGGTGGGATGAGCAATCAATGGTGACTCAAGCGCTTCCAACCAACGAATGGGTTCATATCGCGATTACCTTGGGTGGTAATACGGCTAAAATTTATATAAATGGGCAGTTACAGGTAGCTGGTTATATGTTTATTAATCCGTCAGATATATATGCAGATGCGCAAAATCAGCAAAACTTTATTGGTCGCAGCCAATGGGGCGACCCGACTTTTATCGGTTCAATTGATGATTTTAGAATTTATAATTATGCATTAAATGCTGATGCCATTGCCGAGCTTGCTGAAGTTAACTAATTCTCAACTCAACTTATCAACAAAGGTCAACGGACCTAAAGACAGTTAAGATTGACAAAAGCCAGAGATAAGTGATTATCTCTGGCTTTTTAGCTATCTGCAGCTTTAATCAGGCTTATCTTTCTGACTAACTTAAATTACGGGTTTTTATTGTATATTCGTTATTAATTTACTTTAAGTATTTTAAAAACAAAGCATAAATATTCTAAAAGGCTATCAACAACTTAATTTATGGTTATGATAATGCCAATATATTAAAAATGGTTATAAGGATTAATTGAATGACATTTCATTTTCGAAAAATATTAAAACGAACAAGTCGAAAATCTATACTGGCTTTTGGCTTGCTGTTCGCGGTTGCGGGTTGCAGCTCCAGCTTTAATGCAAATACGGTTAAACAAGCGGATTATATTAACCCGGTGGCAGAGGAGCGGGCGGATCCTTGGGTTTATAAAGACACTGACGATACCTACTATTTTATTGCCTCAGTGCCTGAATTTGATCGAATTATACTGCGCTCAGCAAAATCGATAAATGAAATTAATAATGCCAAAGAAAAAGTCGTCTGGAAAAAACACGCGTCCGGAATAATGGGCGCGCATATCTGGGCACCTGAATTGCATAAAATTGATGGTAAGTGGTATATCTATTTTGCTGCGGGTGAAGCGGAAAATATTTGGAACATTCGAATGTATGCGTTATCCAACGACTCAGCCAACCCGATGCAAGGTGAATGGAAAGAAGAAGGCCAGATCAAAAGCCATTTTGAATCTTTTTCATTAGATGCAACCAGTTTTGAGCATAAAGGTAAACGCTATATGATTTGGGCACAATATAAAGATGACAGCTCAAATTTATGGATGTCAGAAATGGCTTCTGCCACTGAGTTAACCGGTCCTGTTATTCAATTGTCTACACCTGAATATGACTGGGAAAAAGTGACCTATAAAGTGAACGAAGGCGCGGCCGTACTGATTCGAAATGGAAAAATATTTGTCACTTATTCAGCCAGTGCTACAGATCACAATTATGCAATGGGCCTGTTATGGGCAGATGTGGATGCGGATATTATGGATCCTAAAAACTGGAATAAATCAAAAACACCGGTTTTTTCTACTAATGAATCCGTTGGTCGATATGGCCCAGGCCACAATAGTTTTACAATTGCTGAAGATGGTGAAACTGATTTAATGATTTATCACGCCCGAACTTATCGCGGCGTAAAAGGCAACCCATTAACTGATCCCAATCGTCATGCCAGAGTGAGAGTAATTCAGTGGGATGACAATGGTTTTCCGGTTTTTGGTCAGGCATTAGATGATTAATCAATAGCAACTTGACTAGTTAAAAGCCCGCTCAGTTATCATAACTAAGCGGGCTTTTTTATTTTTTGTTTTACTTATCCATAATCGTGTTTGCTTTTGAACTTAATACATGACGCGCGGATGTTGGTAAATTGTCCCGTATTGTTATGAATACCTAAATTCAGCGAAAAATGCTTCTGCTTTTTAGTGAATAAACCAAAAAAGTTCAACAGGCCCAAATGCCGCTCTTTGACTGTCGCTCTGGCAACGGTAGAAGTCAGTAATGTATATGGAGGGATTCCAGTTATTTAGGATTTGTCTAGACACAAAAATCCTGTGTTCTAAATTTTAGCTCCTCCATTTAAAATTTGGCGACAACTTAAAGTATGATCTCTTGAAAGTATGTTTTGATAGGCTGGTTGAGGAATGAGGAAAAAGTGCAGCCGGTGTTAAACCGGCTGCACGAGTACAATAAAAGTGATTAGAAATTAAATCTGAAACCACCGCCAATATAACGGCCTTCATCACGGCGGTCCTGAGCATATTTAACGCTATATTGCTCATCATCGGATGGACCAAACGAATTAACTGTATAATTTCTGAACGGTTTAGCTTGGATGTTAGCAACATCAAAATAAACGCTGAAGTTGTCATGTACATCATAGTTTATACTAAAGTCTAAACGACTGACCGGTTCAGACATATTGCCGATAAACCCGTCTAAGTCCGGATCAGGTGATGAACCATACCAGTTAACCCATTCAGATCGTCTGTTGTAAGAAATTCTAACGGAAAAGCGCTCTTGCTCATAGAATACGGCACCATTGTATGTGTATTTAGATAACCCAGGTATTTTTTGGAAGTCACCAAATGTTCCGTCTCCTTCCGGTATTCTGTTTTTACCAGTCAGGCTGGTTATGTTGGCAGACGCACCAAATGCATGCATGTAATCAGGTAAAAAGTCATGGTCGAAGAAAGTTGAAGCACTGACTTCCCAGCCTCTTAAACGACCTTCTGCAGCATTTTCTGGTCGGTTCAGACTCACTCTGCCATATTCTTCAGTCTCAATAAAACGCGGATACCAGTTAATAAAACCATCCAGTTCACGATAGAAAACCGCGCCACTTAAATAACCGGATTCAGAGAAATAATATTCCAGGCTAACATCATAGTTATTAGAGGTTAGTGATTTAAGATCCGGGTTGCCGCCTGAACCATATGCATCGATTGATACCTCTTCACCATCTGGCGCATTAGGGTTTTCAACGGTTTCCTGGGTCTGAGTAATATTTAATGCCGGATTTAAATCGCTAAAATTAGGTTTGGTTACACTTTGGGTAAAGCCCATGCGAAGTTGCAAATCATCGGTTAAGCGTGCACGGAAGCTGATGTTAGGCAGTACATCTGTATATTCATTTGATGCTTCTCTTGGCTCAAGTGTTTTGTTGCGTTCTTTATCAGTCACGGTTGAAATACCATGTGTTTCACTTTCGGTTTTTGCAATTCGAACACCGGCAAATACATCTACGCCCACATCACCAATTTCAAAAAATGATTTCGTTTGTATGTAAGCTGCATAGGTTTTCTCTTTTGCTAACCAATCATTTGCAGGATCAAGTTGAATATCACCTTCCCACAAAGCTGCCCCGATGGTATCTCCTTTTTCAATTAAAGCATCGTAGGCGAGTTGACGTAATTCTTCTGCGTTATCCTGAATGCTATCACGCGTTGGGGCAAGGTAGGTTTTGAGCACTTGATCATCACTGCGGAATGGATCTAATGTTTTTTCCAGTTTCAGGTATTCAATGTCTGTAAGCGAAATATGCTGGTCCCAAAACCAGGCGTATCGGCTGCCTTGCTCTTTTGTCGCATCGCGGTCACTTAAGCGAACACCTGTTTTAACTGTATGTAACCAGTCGCCTAAGCCGGTGTCAATTTCAACGTCTGTGCGCCATTGCCAGCCTGAGCCTGTTACATGATAAATGCTGTTATAAAAGCCTCTTGCTTCATAGCTACTTTCATCCATTGGATCCCAGTCAGTAGACTCAAATACCGCTGCGCCGTCACCGCCTATAAAGTCAATATTGTATGTCGGTGAAAAGGCTAAACCTGTATCCCAACTCCACTCTTCATTATGGTATTCACTGTCTGTGTACGCTAAATCAGTTACTATTTTATAGCGTTCGGTATTATATTTTGCGCCAATTGCTAACTGATAGGTGTTGGTATAAGCATCATTTGTTGAGCGGAAAAACTCAGTTGGAAGACCATCCGTTTTGGTTAAGCTAGCGACTTGAAGATCGTTTGTTCCTTCAACAAATTCAATGTTTGTCAAAGATACATCATACGGAACATCGTCACCGTTACCATTGAGTGAGTCCCATGCGCCGGTTGATACTATCATATTATCGCGGTTGCCTTTGCCCCGATAGCCCTGATAAATACCATCCATATAAATTTCTAATTTATCGTTTGGTCGCCACTGCATAGCCATATTGCCGGAAGGGCGATAACGTTTACCGTTTTCGCTGTATAGACCAACCTGTGCTGGCATGACAAAACCACCTTCCTGATGGGGTGCTTCGATATTCCAGAAAGGTTCAGCTCTGACATTCCAAGTCGCATTATAGCGAACACCGTTATAATAATTAGATTCAGCGTAGGTCACGTTACCCAGAAAACCAAATTCACCTAAGTCAGTATTCCATCGATTAGAATATAAGATATTAGCGGCTGGTGAATTTTGCTCGCTTTGGTCGTTGTAACCAATGTGGACACCACCTGCAATTTTTTCACCTTCAAAGTCAAATGGTCGACGCGTACGAATATTTACTAAACCCGCTAAACCCGGCTCAATTAAGTCTGCTGTGGCTGACTTGTATACTTCAATACCTGCCAGTGCTTGAGATGGAACGTCTTGTAACTGACCACGGCGCAGTTCCGCGGTGAAAAACTCACGGCCATTATAGGTCGTTGTTACATCGGGCAAACCGCGTATTAATATTGCATTGGCTTCATCGTTAAAACGCGTCACCTGTATGCCGGTAATACGTGCTAAACTTTCAGCAGCAGTTACATCTGGCAATTTACCAATATCTTCAGCAACAACAGCATCAACAAATGAATCTGAATTCATCTTAATTTCTTGTGCTTTAATTAAGCTTGAGCGCAGGCCTTTAACTGTAATAACTTCTGTGCCCTCTTCAACTTCTTTTTCCTGACTTTGAGCCTCTTCAACTTCAATATCTTCAGCAGCAAAAACAGCTGGCGCATAAGCAGTCGCTAAAGCTAACGATAACGCGGTAGGAATAAATGGGAATTTATTATTACGCATAATGTTCTCCACTAAATATGTGTGTTGGTTTGAAAAATGTTTTTATTGAATTAAAACTGAGTTTTATAGCTGGTTAGGCGAACAAGTAACTTAGCTATTACAGATAAAACGGAGAATTGAAAAAAAGCCGTAAAAAAATATATTTAATTTGTTAATGAACGGTTCTTTTTTGTGGTGTGGTCTATTGTTTTTACTTTTTAAGTTATTGAATTTAATAATTTAAAAAATATTTATGATTTGTGTGATTTTTTGAGGGCGGCATATTCAACCTGTCCAGCTAGGCGGTTTAATTTTTTAATTTTAACAATGGATGAATAATTTTACGGTTCTGGTTGCAAAATTCGTCTTTTATTAATCAGTTATAGTGAGCCAACAAATGTTATAAATATAAATAACCAAAATTAAAAAGAGAAATATCGAATGAAGACACTATCAAAACTATCCGTTTCACTTGTTCTAAGCGGTTTTATAATAGGTTGCAGCCAAGAAGCGCCAAGTCCGGATTTATCTCAGCCAAAGCTTGTTCGTTTTGCTAACTCCTTAGATATTTCTGCACCTGAGGTTAATTCTGATTTAGTTAAATCAATGAATGTAATCATTAGTGAAATGAGTCAAACGATTCATTTGCCACTTAATTTGAATGCAAATATTAAAGCATTTGATCCACAATTTTCGATTGAAAGCGGAGTGAGCATTTCGCCGCAAGGTCCGCAGGATTTCAGCCAAGGTCCGGTCGATTATGTATTTACAAAAGGGCAGCGGGCAAAGACTTATCGTGTATTTGCGCAAACGGTTAATAACCCTATTGTGGAAGGTTATTACGCCGATCCGGAAATTATTTATTCTGAGCGGGATGACAAATATTATTTGTATCCAACCAGTGATGGCTTTCATGGCTGGTCAGGCACGTATTTTGAAACTTTCTCTAGCCCGGATTTAGTCAACTGGACGAAAGAAGGCACAATATTAGATCTGAAAAAAGATGTTAGCTGGGCTAATCGGAATGCATGGGCACCATCCGGTATTGAGAAAAAAATAAACGGTGAATATAAATATTTCTATTATTTTACCGCTGCACAAAAAATAGGGGTGGCCGTTGCGGACAATCCGCAAGGGCCATTTGTGGATTCTGGTGAGCCGTTAATTGATTTTAAACCGGATGGGGTTAAGGGCGGGCAGGAAATTGATCCGGATGTATTTACCGATCCGGTCTCGGGTAAAAGTTATCTTTATTGGGGGAACGGTTATTTAGCTGTTGCCGAATTAAATGACGATATGACCAGCATTGATAAATCGACTGTTCAGGTTATGACGCCGGACGCCACATTCCGCGAAGGAGTGGAAGTATTTTTCCGTAATGGTACTTATTATTTTCTGTGGTCTGAAGACGATACCCGCTCTCCAAATTACAGAGTTCGTTATGCAACGTCAGATTCACCAATGGGCTCATTAACCATTAGTGAAGATAATTTGGTGATTGCAAAAGACGAAGCTAAAGAAATTTTTGCAACCGGTCATAACTCAGTAATTAATAAAGCAGGTACAGGTGAGTGGTTTATCGTTTATCACAGATTTAATCGTCCAAATGGATTATTTATGGGTGGTGATGCTGGTTTTCATCGTGAAGTCTGTATCGATAAATTAGCGTTTGATGCAGATGGGAAAATCATTCGGGTAGAACCAACACTAGCAGGCATTAGCCAGGACTAGGCTAATACATTAGTACTTTTATTAAGGTTGGAGCGTTATATATGCCCAAGCTACTTGAATATACGAGATTTTAGCCTTGCCCTTGGGAGCTTCACAGCACTTCTATTACTGCGTTATGTTAATTTGAAAGGTGCTTACATTCCTGTTTTAACATTCTTTGTACTATAAACGTTGTGATAGCTATCAAACATGTATCTTTAAGTAATTTGGGTATCGATTCAACTTTCAGACACAATGATAAAGTGCAATTTTTCATTGAGTCTCGTTCAAATTTAATCAGTTAACCCGGTTATCTAATTATTACCAAATTTGGTTGGATCAATTATGACTTCTTCGTTTAGTCAAAGTCTCTGAAATCATAGTTGATCACAACCAATGTTTTTATCTGTTTTCTTTGTTTAATATTTGTTATATAGTTGGAATTTGTGAAATCGTTTACATTTTTATGGTGATAAGGAAACTCTGATGAATATAATACGTTATATAACCTGGTGTATGGCTATGGTCTGTTCTGCGTGTTTTGCCGCACCTGATATCGATACGGGTGTTGTGACTCAAGAAACGGCTAAAACACAAACCTTTGAATGGGGTAAGTTGATAAGCTATTTTGAGGGTGAATCTTATGCGACTAAAGATGCGCTAACCGCTGTTGCTATTATCAATCCGGGGATGGAAATTCATCCGCCTCACAAACACTATGAAGAAGAATATTTAATGGTGGTAGAAGGTGAGGGCACCTGGAGTGTGATGGGAAAAGAATTTAAAGCCAAAGCGGGTGATATTTTATACGCTAAACCTTGGGATTTGCACGGCATTTCAAATACAAGCGACAAGCCACTTAAGTTCGTTGTTTTTAAATGGGGTTATAAGCCACCTGTTGCTAAAAACTAAGTTTGATTGTGGTCAATGGTTCATGCAATTAACCCGTCATTTGCGCTGGTGTTTGAATGGTTAATCTTGGTTTGCAAACCTGATACTGCTTTTTAAATTAGGCCAGACATCTTGTATTTCGTATATTTTTGTCTGGCCATTGTCGACCACACAATGTGGATCAGTTGAATAGAGTTGTCGACCTCTGATTACATGAACCACGTCTTCATAATTTAAATTATCCAAATCGGTTACCCCAAAATGCCATTCTTTGCCATTATAGGCGCTCAGCATAAACTGAGCGGCGGCATGACCCTCTGCACCTTTGTCGTTAATGGCAATATTCATTAGCCGGTTAACAGAGCGAGAATAATCCGTATAACTGGTATCATCATTATGGGTTGGCTTGACGTCTGGTTCTGCGGTTTCGGTTGGTTTTTCATGTGTTTTGCTGTCAGGCCCGTTTAAACTGCTATCAAAACTGTCGAGGTTCGCAGCGAAAGATTCATCTTCGCTATGTAAGCTGATGATCTCTTCTTCGAACTGCTCTAAGCTTTGTGCGAGTGCATCCAGATCACTGTCATTTTTTTTATCAAGGGATTCATTCTGAAGATCTAGGTTTTTAGAAAAGAAATCCGGCATCTTTAATCTCACTTAAACTTTGTCGAAAATTGTTTCACCTTACGTAATCCGTCTGGTATGCGGGGTATACCCGAAAAACCATAGCTGACTACACTTACTATAGTCCAGATTTGTGGATGACTCCATTAATCTGTTAGGTGTATTTTATGCAAATAATAATAATGACTTATTTTAAAGAACCCTTGCTGGTATCTAACACGGACTTTTACTATTGGGCAAACTCATGGGGATATATTTAAAATTGTATTTGAGGATTTATCCAGCTGGAATACTGAGCCAGAAGCTGAGATCACGCCATAAATTAACTTAACCAGGCGTGCCTTTAACTCAATAAATTAAACCCTCTGCGTTTATTTAAAGGCAGAGGGTTTTTTATTGAGTTTAGGCTGTTAACCTGACTTTATCTTTATAAATATTGGGCCAGAAATGCTTCCATGGCTTTAAAGGTCACTAATCTGTCTTCTGCATTAGACAGGTGGTGATTAGCGTCTTCCAACTCTATGTACTGAACCTGTTTCTTTTTGCTTTTTAATTCATCATACATCAATTCACTCTGTTCGGGTCTGACCCGGCGATCTTTGCTGCCGTGGATCAGCAATACAGGAATATTTATTTTGTCAGCATGATTGACCGGCGAGTATTCAGCAAGAAAATCTTCGTCATCACCTATCATTTTTTTGACGACTTCATGATTCGAAAAGTAGCGTGATGCGTCTACCAATTCTTGCAAATCACTGACACCAGCAAAGCTGATTGCACACTGATACAGTTCAGGCGTTTTGACCGCGCCCATTAATGCGGCATAACCACCATAACTGGCGCCGACAATACACATGCGTTTAGGATCTGCATAGCCTTGCTTAATGGCCCAGTTGGCCGCATCTTCAATGTCATCCTGCATGGCCTGTCCCCAGCCTTTTAAGCCTTGCTTCATAAATTCTAGGCCATACCCGTATGAACCACGAAAGTTCATTTGCAAAACGGCATATCCGCGGTTAGCAAAAAATTGAGCCCAATAATCAAAGCCGTCGGTGTCTGCAGAAATCGGGCCGCCATGAGGGAGGATAATAGTCGGCAGGTTTTTTTGGACCTCGGAATTGGGTAGCGTCAAATACCCCTCTATTTTAAGGCCGTCTCTGGCTTTGTATTCAATTTGTTGTCGTTCGGCTAAATACTCGGGTGCAAGCTCTGAAAATCGGCTGCCAAAATACGCAATTTTTTTCTGTTTAATATTGCCCATAAAATAAACACCCGGTTCAGTCGAACTGGTAGCTAAAACAAAATAAATATTGCTATCTGCGCTCATCTCGACAATCTTGTTTTTTGTATCAGGTAAAACTTTATCGATTTGTTTAACTAACTGCTTTCTTTGTTTGTCCCAGATATAGTTTCCGACACCAATCACTTCCCGGGTTTTGTAATTTCTAATCAGGCGCGATGATACATCATACTTTTTACTGCTGTATATTCGCTCACGTTTAAGTTCAGGGTCGCTCAGGTCAACTTTAAATACCGCTCTGCGGCCTTCGTGATTGGCAGTCACATACAGAATATTAGGGTTACTGTCAAAACCTATAGGCCAGACTTCATCTTCGTCAAATGCGCCAAATTCCCATAGGGTTCTGAACGCCTCATCTGTATTCTTGCGTTCAATAATTTTATAGCTGGCGTCGTCATTGACAATACCGATACGTACATTATGTTGCTCATCTGTGATCCAGCCAGTGACGTCATTAACTGCTGATTGAACGACTTTGTTATGATTTTTACCGTGAATCGATACTTTTACGACGCTCGGAAAATAATAATCTGCTGAGGTTGAGGCGCCGGGCAGCGACATGAGTATATGATCCGGATCTTCGGGTAAATAATCGACTACTCTGGACATAATATTTGAGATATAGCTCAGGTTGTCGATATAGTGTAAAGATAAAACTGGTTTGAATTTTTTTTCAAAGATATTGAATTTCATCAATCTGGTTTTTTTCAGGCTGAGGCCTCCAATATTATCTGTATACAAAACTTCAACCAAAAGGTCATCATTATTGGCCCAGTTCAGGCCTGAAATAATAAAATCTTTATCTTCAGAAAATGCTAGATTAAATACGCCCATAGAAATTAAATCCACGTATTTAATCGCTGTTCCTATGGCGCCGTCATGTTTCATTCTGGAGAGCATGACAGCTTGCTTGCCATCCGGTGAAATCTCGATATGGCTGATATCCGGCTTGCTAGCAAACGCTTCTGTCTGAATATATGTGTTTTTTGCGAACAAGTTAAAACTGGCCAGCAAACTAAAACACAGGCTGATAATTACTTTCTTCATCCTTAACCCTTTCCTGTTATATCTATTTGACGTTTTGTGTGCATGCACCCATTCAGAAGGTGCAAATAAGTGACTAAAAGCAAGCTTTAGTCACTTATTTAATAGTATGAATCCCTGTTAAATTATTGAACGCGCCAGCTCAAAACACTGATTGGCTTGGCTGCCACATCCGCGGCTTGATTATCGTTACCATCGAGCTGAACAACATCCTGTACCAGCATATTTAAGGTGTGATGGCGTTGCCACTGAATCGGATCGATTGAAGGTTCCCAGGCCCCGAATGATTGACTATATAGCGTTTCCGTTTGCCATTTATTGGGTTGAAGTGGATCAATTGTATGAATTTTTATATCTTTGGCCGGATCATCACGGTGCACTAAATATATACGATCCTGTTTATCACGGTTATCAATTAATAAAACCGCGCGTGACCAGGGCGGATTTTTGGTCCCGATGCCAGACAGTGAAAAATTTTGTTTAGATTCCGGTCCTTTAAAAGTCTGCCATTGTTTGCCGTTGAATCTGACCACATTAAAGGCTGGCGCCTGAGTTGGGCTATCAGCCCAATAACTGGTTATATAAGGCAAGCTACTTTCATCTGCGGTAATAAACGGCGGATTCATGAGTTTATGGTTCTGGTCAATTTTTTTTATAACATCTGAGTTATTCAGTCGAATCGGTAATTGGTAAGTTTGACCCGATATGGTTTGCCAGGTTTTCCCCTGATCTACAGATTGGGCATACATAAGGTCATGGTTGGTTGCAACGTCCGGCGTTTCCCGCCAAATCCAGGCTAAATGCAAAACATCGTTTTGATCGACCGTCATATCCCAATAAGCGCTGCGCTGGCCTTCTCCGTCAATCAAAGCCGTATGCAGGCGTTGCCATTTTTGTTGCTTAACATCATATTGATTCATCACAAGTGTACCTCGCCCTGAGCCACCGTCTCGATACTGAAACAGAATATCGCCGTTTGATAAGGCATAAAATTGAGGATAGGTTACACTTTTTTCTTGCTGGCCCAGCATGTTGGACCTAATCAGTTTAAGGCTACCCGGCTGTTTGCTTTTGGCATAATTGAGTGGATTATTATGATGATCCCAGGACACATGTAAATAGCCCTCACCGTCAACAACCAGACTGATGTGATTATGAGCATCATTAACATTACCGGTAAACTCTGTGGTGTGTAGTTGCCAGTTCTGGCTATCCAGTTTTCTTTTTGCAATCACCAGATATGCATCTTTATTATAAAACCCTGTGTATTGAGTATTTTGATGGGTATACAGGGTTTGCTTGACACCGGAAAGCACATTAACCGAACTACCGGAAAACGCATTATCACTAATTTGAATAAGTTGGCTTGTGTTTTTATCGACAGGTTCGCTCTCACTAACAGAGTCAGCACAGGCGCTTAATAATGTGCAACATAGAAATGCGGGTATCAAGGTTGAACTTTGTTTAAGTATTTTTAGCTGGGCTTTAAAGATTGATTTCATAACAGATGTTTTCTTTTTATGTAGTTGCTACCCGGACACATGAATAATGTTGTCCGGGCAGGCTTTAACGGGTACGGATTAGTATAATTTTACGACAGTGACAGAGGCTGCCGGTAAATTGAAATTGAGTTTACCTGATTTTACTTTTGTTTGATAATCAACAGGTTTTACCCGATTGGGATTAGCAAAGGTGTTGTGTGCATCTAATTTATTTGCAGTAAGCTGTTGCCCTTTTGCATATTTGAGCTTTTCACCATTGAGCGTCAAGAAAACATCAGAAGTTTCAGTTGCGGATAAGTTTACCAACGCCAGATAGGTATTACCATCCTGTCCTTTGGCTGCCGAGATAGTAACGGCAGGTATAGTGTCATCGCCAATTTTTTCATATGCCATCTGCTCAGTATGAACCGTTAAAGCGGTTGCATCCTGAAATGGGGTATACATCTGATAAGCATAATAAGTTGGTGTGAGCAGCATTTTTTCTTTGTCGGTCAAAATCATCGCTTGCAACACATTGACCATTTGCGCGATATTGGTCATATGAACTCGCTCGGCATATTTGTGAAAAATATTAAAATTAGCCGCGGCGACTACCGCATCGCGAATGGTATTTTGTTGGTATAAAAAGCCAGGCTCCCGTCCTGGCTCTGCATCGTACCAGGTACCCCATTCATCCACATAAAAACCTATTTTGCCTTCCGGATCATTTTGCTCTAATACTTGCAGATTTTTTGCGATGTAATCATCAATCTTTAACGTATTTACGATAGTTGAGTTCCATTCTGATACTGGGAAGTCTATCGCTTTACCCTTTTCCTGCCACTGACCTTTTGGCAAGGTATAATAATGGTAAGAAATAGCATCCATGTTACGTGTAATATTTTTGCTGAGTACGTCTGTCCATTCCAGTCCGCGCGCATTGCCACTGCCGCCACTGGCTATAAATTTGGGTCTGTGTCCTTTAGGCGTTTTTAAAAAAGTAGCCCAGTGCATATATAAATCGGCGTAATATTCCGGGCGCATATGTCCGCCACAGCCCCAGGCTTCGTTACCAATCGCAAAATAATCAACTTTAAATGGCGCTTCGCGGCCGTTTTGTCGCCTTTCATTGGCCAGCGTTGAGTTTTTATCTGAAGTCATGTATTCAAGCCATTCAGCCATTTCACGTGGTGTGCCTGTGCCAAGGTTACCGTTCACATAGGTCTCAGCGCCAACCATTTCAGCCAGCTCAAAAAATTCGTGTGTTCCAAACTCATTGGTTTCTTCAACGCCACCCCAGTGGGTATTAACTTTTGTCGGTCTTTTCGCAGGATCGCCAATACCGTCGCGCCAGTGGTATTCATCTGCAAAACAGCCACCTGGCCAGCGCATAAGTGGCACTTTGAGTTCTTTTAACGCTTTAATGACATCGTTTCTAAATCCATTCGTATTGGCAATATTTGAATTTTTGCTGACCCAGATCCCTTCGTATATGCCGCGGCCCAGATGCTCAACAAACTGCCCATAGATATTCTTATTTATTCTGGGTCCGTCCTGGTTTGTATTGAGTGTAAATGTTACTTGGTGCTCCGCTTTTACTGAGAGTGAAGTCATCAGCAACATAGAGATAAGGGTCAGTTTGACTGGTTTGATCATTATTATTGATTCCTTTTAATGATATTCGATAGCGGTAGTCAGATTCTCAGAGAGTAATCAAACTTCGTCATTTACCAAACGAAAATGATTTAATATTGTTGTCTATATTAACAATATAATAATAAAAACTGTAGGTTTGACCAATGTTTACCCGATATTTTTAATGAAATGTTTAATTTATGAATAAAAATGATTGTATTTGACTGGATATGGGTCAATAATATGAAACGAATTTGTTAACTTATCTGTTTTTTGTTAGCAATGGGTTAAACGTTAAACATAACGCATTAAAATAAAAACGAGGGATATCATGAATAAATATCTGTATCTGTTACTGCTTTCGTCGCTTATTACCGGTTGTAATAGTGATGACTCCGGTAAAGATGGTCTTGAACTAGATGGTAGTGAACCAGATCTGTCTAAAGTTATTGATTATCTGCGAGAGCAGGAAGCACAGCAAGAAGAAGAGCCGGATCCTGAACCAGAACCAGAACCACAGCCTGAGCCGGTTGATGTTGTCATTGAAGAGTCAATGGCTGGTTTTTGTGACATTGATGGTGTAATCGAAAGCAACCATACCGGTTTTACCGGCACTGGTTTTGCTAATGTTGAAAACCGAGTTGATTCAGCAATTACCTACCAGATTAATGCGCAGGCGGATGGTGATTATGATGTTGAAATTACTTATGCCGCGGATTCAGACAGAGCGGGCATGCTATCGAGTAATGGTACAGATACTGAGTTGTCATTTGTCAGTTCAACTGCATGGGATGCCTGGACAATTCAAACCGCTACTTTATCTTTAAAAGCGGGTATGAATGACATTGTATTAAAATCTAATACAGTGAGTGGTATGCCAAATATTGACTCTTTAAAAATCTCGGGTGTTGGTATTGAAGCGGGTAGTTGTACATATACACCACCGGTAGTGGTTGAGCCGGAAGCAGATGCTAAAGTCTTTGTTGTAGGTGACTCTACCGTTGCAAATTACGGTGAATCTAAATATCCACAGATGGGTTGGGGTCAGGTTCTACAGTTCTTTTTTGATGAATCAAAAATTGATGTTGAAAACCGTGCACGAGGTGGCCGCAGTACCCGAAGCTATAAAGTGGATGGTATCTGGGATGAAGTATTAGCAGAAGTGAGTGAAGATGATTATGTCTTTATTCAATTTGGGCATAACGACCGTGACTGGACAAAAGAAGAACGCTATGCAAATGAAGCGGATTACGAAACTTTCTTAAAAGAATATGTTGCTGAAACTCGCGCAAAAAATGCGATCCCTGTATTAGTCAGTCCTATGGTGATGAATGCATGGCGTGACGGTGCCTTGCGTAATGTGTTTAGAGAAGACGGCAACGATTATGCTGGCACTATGGAAAAAGTGGCTGAAGAACTGGATGTCGCTTATGTTGATTTAAATACTGAATCCTGGAATTTGGTCAATAAAGTTGGTCTGGAACAAGCCTCTCATTATATATTCCTTAAGCTAGATGCAGGCGAATACGATAACTATCCAGATGGTATTGATGATTTCACTCACTTCCAAGAAGCGGGTGCAATGGAAATGGCCAGAATTGTAGTTGAAGGTCTTGAAGCGCTTAACGCGGATGAAGATATTCAGCCATTATTGGATGCGGTTAACGTCAGATATACAATGACTGTTGAGCAAGAAGGCGCCAATGGTAGCATTATCACATCAAGTTCTGAATATCCTGCGGGCACGCCATTAACCTTTAAAACACGTGCCGGTGACACTGATACATTTGATGCTTGGTATAGTGCTGGCACGATTGTCAGCGAGAACAACCTTTATCAGACAACCATGCCTGCTAGTAAATTTACCCTCACTGCTGCTTTTAATGGCTCGGTGCCGGTGGCCAACTTTGATGCTGCGACAGCATTTTTAATTGGCGATTCTACTATGTCTGATTATGCTGATGGCTATTATCCGCAAACAGGTTGGGGACAGGTTTTCCAGAGCTATTTAGACGATAGCAAAATTACGGTTGATAATCGTGCTTTAGGTGGACGTAGTTCAAAAAGTTTTTATGAAAATCACTGGGATGATGTCAAAGCCAGTATCAATGAAGGCGATTTTGTTTTTATTCAATTTGGTATCAATGATAGAGCAAGTCAGGATCCATCAAGATATGCGCCAACAGGTGGTGATTTTGAAGGTTTTATGACTAGCTTTGTTGACGAAACCCGTGAACTAGGTGCTACACCGATTTTGGTGACAACGGTCAGACGTAACCAGTGGCGGGATGGCGAACCTTATGATGCTTATCACGAGCATCCAGTCGTTACACGACAGTTAGCGGCTGACTTAAGCGTTCCATTAATTGATCTCAATGCTAAAAATAAAGCTCTATTAGAAGCAGTTGGTGAAGCATATGCTAATGAGTTCTACTACATGGGCTTTGGTGCAAACCAATATGGTAACGCAACTGCTGCAGCCGATACTGTGCACTTCCAGAAACAAGGTGCGGTTGAAATCGCTCGCTTAGTTTCAGAAGGTATCAGTGAATTAAGCTCTGTTGATGCAATTGCACCTTTAGTGGATGCATTAAAACCAACTTACTCAGTAAGTGTGTCTTCACCAACACATGAGGCAGGTACCATTACAACTGCATTTGAATATCCGGCAGGTACACCACTTACGTTGAAAGCGGTAGCCAATCAGGATGATGAATTTACTCAATGGTTAGATTCAAATCGCGCTGAGGTATCAACTGATATGATCTATGAGTTTGATACCACAGATGCAGAAGCGACTTATGAAGCTGTATTTAATAACAGTGAAGGCTTGGGTGTATTAATGACAAATCTGGTCACTGAAATTGACGGTACAGAAGTTAAGCTGACCTGGAGACTTGAAAACTTACCGGACGATTTGGTTTCTATTGATGTTTACCGCAATGACGTAGCTGAAATAAACGCTGACAGAGATAAAATTGCTGGAGGCGTTGATGCAAGTGATACATTTATAGACGATACAGCTGAAGTTGGTAAAACTTACTGGTATATGTTTAAGCTACACACCAGTGGTGATGCTATTAATACGCAACCTGAGGGTGAAATTAGAAAGCCATTTGTTGAAGAAATTCCGGTGACTAATTTAACCACTAAAATTGCTTATGGTTCACTCATTGAAGTTAGCTGGGACTTAAAATATTTTGACCCGGAAATTACCTACCTTGAATTGTTAAGAAATGATCAACCGCAAGCTGTAGGTCGTGTCAGGGTTTCTGCGGGCACACCGTTAAGTGGTACTTTAGTGGATGATGACGTTGAACCAGGTAAAACATACTGGTATATGTTTAAAATGGTTCAGGATGGTGTAACGGGCGGTACAGAAGTTGAAGGCGAAATTACTATTCCTGCCGATGCAGTCTTCTTCCCACCAGTCGATGGTGTGATTCCGGGACCTATGGTTAACCCTGAAGCACCAATCATCACGAATATGACGACCAGTCTTGATGAAAACAATAATGTGGTTATCTCATGGGATCTGCAAAACATTACCGAAGGTACTGTGATTGAGCTGATGAGAAACAACAAAAATGAAGCTGCAGGACGTGTGGGTGTTCACTCAACAACTGAACTAACCGGCAGTTTTGTAGACGATACCGTACCGGGCGGAGAGTCTTATTGGTATATGTTCAAATTTACCAAAGACTTAAAAATTAAAGGTACAGCACCTGAAGGTGAAATCGCTGTTCCTTAATAAATAGTGAATTAATCGTCATAATATCAAGCAGCAAACCGTCAGGTTTGCTGCTTTTTTTGTTTATGAGATATTTTTGTCTCAGGCCTAAAAGACACTGGACTACAGAGTTGAAAAGGCTGTAACCCTAGGGCCTTATATGGATCCCCTGTTAATGTCAAAATCAAAAATTGAAATAAATTAGACGCTAACTTATATTCGGGCTCATAATGGGAAGCTATCCTGGCCACTTTGATGTATTCGCACCTTCATGCCTAATCTCCTGCGCGACATTATAAATATGTTCAGAGCAATTTACAGGCTCTTGAAGGTTGGTCTAACCTTTTTTAAGATCTTCTTTGTAGCAATTTGACGTTTTTATTCGCTAATGCCATTGATGCACAAGTAACCCCTCTACGTTCGATTAAAGCTTTTAGCCAACGCTCTTTTTCTGTTTTGGTGGGTCTGTTTTTTAGTTTTGACACCACGGCTCTTGCCCCTAAAAAAAGACTACTTCGTAGTGGTTTATCACATGAGATTTTCCCGACTGAGCCGAGTTGTACTTTTCCACCGCTACTATGTTGTTTTGGGGTAAGGCCAATGCAAGCTGATACCTGCCTACTATTGTTAAAATGGTCGCCACTGCCTAACTGTATTTTCAGCCTCATAGAGGTTATAGGGCCAACACCTTCAAGTTTCATCAGCTTTTTACAATCATCATCTTGTCCAGTTAGGCGAATTAATTGCTCATTTAGGGCTTGAAAATCATCTTCTAGGCGAGAATATAACTGCCACATTTTATCTATACAGTGGCGCATTGGCATAGGTAGCTGGTTTTCACCATCTTCTAATATTTCAGGTATACGTGCTTTAAAGCTTTTTATACTTTTACTGATGATGATGCCAAACTCGAGTAATAATCCACGCACTTGATTTGATAACTGAAGCTTTTGTTTATCCAGTAAATCTCTCATTTTACTAACGGATTGTATGCCTTGCTCTTCAACGGTTAACACTCTTTCAGGTTTGATATTAGGCGCACGCGATGCATCCGCAATAGCGATGGCATCATTAGCATCTGTTTTTTGCCCCGTTCTAAACGGTTTAACTTGTTTAGGCGGTATAGGCATCACTTTATGGCCCAAAGATTTAGCAAACCTTACCCAATAATGAGCGCCGCCACAGCTTTCCATAGCCACAAGGGACTAACGAGCCATTATGTTAACTTTGCTCGGCTCATTGCTTTATTTAAAGTGATTTTTCCATTGGGTGTCATAATACAAGCTTGAAAAATATCTTTTGCTAAATCGATAGCAATTACGTTACATTGCGCCATTGTGTGGACTCCTGGTAAAAGTTGATTTGAGTGAATACTTTTCACTTTATACCGCAAAACTCCGTTAGGGGGAGGAGTCCATACATCTCCTGCATTGCCCTACCACCTGAAGCCTGAGGTTTTACTGAATAGTGTTACGTGAAGTGTTTAGCTATTGTTGCGACGTACACATAAAACAGGCTGGTAAATAGCAGAAACGGTTTTAAAAACTTCATTCATCCTTTCTCAATTGAGATGATTAATCAGTTAACATATAACAACAGTATGAAGGACTATGTAGAAATTTTTTAATTTTGTTCTTCCGGGAGGTAACCGGCTTCTTCAGCTAAAAAATACGTAGAAGCGCAGATTTTTTCATCTAAGTTTGTAAAATTATTTTGCTGGATTTTAATTAAGTCAGCTTGTTTAGATAGATGAGCGACCATTAATAAACTGAGCCCTAGGCTACAGTGAACAGGATCGGGTGTTTTATGATAAAAGTAGTCATCGGGCGTTTGTATATCTGGCGTATTTTGCAATGCCGCTATAAAAGCCTCTTGTGTATCTGTCGGTTCCAGCGTTAAAGCCTGCGTCAGCAGTTCAGGCTTTTTCTGACCATATCCAAGGTACATCAGATATTCTTGAGTTAATCCATAGACACTTGCGCAGGGCAGATCTTTATTAAACCTTTTTTGTAATTTAGGCAATAAGGCGTGCGCTTGTTGATACCAGGTGTGCCAGCTATTACCTGTTTCATACGGGGTAAAATAAGCAATATCAACTAAAATAGTAGCTGAGTAATATCCGGCACATCCCCACTTAGTGCCCGTGTTATAAGTTGCTTTACTCAAATTAATGCCTTTTTTAATATCCTGACTGACACCTTTGAGACCATAAAGTGCACGGTGACCCAGTACATTCATGCAGGCAATATTGTTTAACCGGGCACAGCGCTCGTAGTAACCGGCTGAACGCTTTTCATCATTTAATAAGTATTCTGCTGCAAAAGCCATCGGCCGGTATAATGCAGAATCTGGTTCGTCCTGATTAGCCAGTACGGCCTCAAGGTCACTCAGCGCAGTTTCAACCTCAGCCAGATTGACCGCAGGTATGTCTGCTTCTTCTTTAAGATGGTTTCTTTTGCCGTTGATCTCAATTAAGGCTTGTCCGCGAATGTTTTTAAGATACAAAGCAGAGGCCAGGGATACGTCAGATCGCCTCTCAAGAAATAGGCTGATGTATTCAACCGCTTGTTTTGAGCGGGCTAAATCTATATTTTCGTATAATTCGTCTATAGTGTGGTCTTGCAAATAAAAAATGGCTTCGCTGACTTTTGAAGCGAATTCATCATCATTGGCATTTACGGTAAAAGCTAAACAGATAAGGCAGAGACCTTTCAATAAACTTTTCATTTATCAATCCTTGTTATTTTGCCTGTAAGCTTGATCAATTCAACCGGGGAAATCATTTACCGGTTGAGACAAGATAATGTCCTCAATTATTTTTAATAGTTACGACGAAAAAGGCCAGGCGGTTAATACCGTCTGGCCTTTTGTTTTACACTGTTTTAATCAGTGGTTATGGTACACAAGGTACAGCAATTGGTGCTTTAGTACCGGTCAGGTTATCAATGGTTAAATAATCCACGTTACCTAAACCGCCACCGGTTGCTGCTTTTAGCTTAACCAAGTATTCACCAGATTGAAGCTCATATGATTCGTAAGTTTCTAACCAAGTATCCCATGCACCAGTTGATTCCATATCAATTGTAAATGCATCAATAGCACTACCGACATCAACACTTGCAAATCGGTTATCACCAGCACCATTACCATAACGTAATAAGAAACGATAAGTTGCGGCTTCCTGAATATTAACTTTATATGAGATGTACATACCTTCGGCATTGTTGGTGTTAGAGAAACCTTCACCTTCATAGCCAACCCAGTTAGATTCAATCAAACCGTCAACCATTTCACAATAACCATCTTCATTTTCGTTAATGGTGAGTGCGGTAGTAGTTGGATTTGCAAAGTATTCGATTTCACCCATAGGCTCATCCGTTATAACAGTGCCGTCGTCCATAGTGACTCGCATCATATACCAGTAAGTTTGAGTCTCTACAAGGTTATCATAGTCAGCTACTGCACCTTTTGGTTCTAACCCACCTATGATTGGTGTAGCACCGTCTGCCATTGCTTCAGTATTTCGTAAAATCTCGATATTACTGAAGATACCTTCATAATTTTTTAGGTTCCAGTCGATACGAATACCGCCATCTTCTAATCGAGTAATTAGATTAGATTCCGGTTGTGGAAGTTCAAATAAGACTTCGCCTTCTGCATCTGTTGTCACAGTAGAGCCGTCTTCTAAAGTCAGCTCAAAGGAATACCAATAGGTAGTTCCATCAACAAAACCGTTATCACCACCAATATCTCGTAAGCGACCATCGATAACACGTGCATCCGAACGAACTAACTCTTTGTTATCCATAGATGCACTTGTACCACGGTACAAATCAACATTAGTAATGTCTTGACCAAAATTACGTAAGTTCCAGGTTAGGTTAATCGTTTGTAATACAGGATCAGAATCTGCCATTAAACCTGTGACAGGAGCCTCATCTGGTACAAACGGACCAACAATTTCTGAAGTTGGTGTACCGGTTGCTGTATTATATTTAAACATATACCAATAGCTGGTGCCTTCAACGATATCGATGCCATCAACAGTGCAGCCCTGATATAGCTGATCACTTGATAAATCATGGATTTTACCACGGCCAGCAGCTTGATTACTGGTATTTCGGTATAACTGAGACCAGTTAATGACAGGGAAATTTTGCATATCCCAACAAATGGTCATAGTCTCGTCACGATAGGTATAATCGAGGTTGGTTTCCTGGAAAATGATATTCTCACCAAATGCTGGTTCTGCAATGGCTACATCACCATCTGTAGTGGTTAATTCAACCCAGTAATAATATTTACCGCCTTCAACTGTCGTTTCATCCGTCCAGGTTTTTGCATTGGGATTAACCATTGCATAATAGGCATCTGGTTTAGCCGGAATCACACCCATTTCAGTCGTTTCAGCGCGGTAGATTTTGATTTCACTTAAATGAAGATCGGTTACCCAGGTTAAATCTACATAGTTATTTGAACTGGCCGCTTCAACACGAGGAATTAAAGTAGACGTCATTCGAGCCATAGACGACATATCTAGGCCTGAAATTGTGCTACCGCCAGCATCTTTAACATCTACCCAATAATAATAAGTTGTGTCCGGTACAGCTGTGGTGTCGGCAAAAGTGGTTGAGCCATCTTCTAATGTACCAACTGTTTGAGCAGAGCTCATGTCGTTTGTTTCACTACGCATTACTGTAATGGAACCGACTTCTGCTTCACCCGGATAAACTTTAACTAAAATATTATCATTGTTACCTTGTGCAACCATTTTCGTAAACGGCTGAGCTTCAACCATAGTCGTTTTGAACTGAGGCAGTTCTTTAACAACATGTTTGTATAGCTCCATATCCGTACCCATATAGAAACTTGGATGCGGCGGCTGGTTATAAGCTGTATTTTGCCATGCAATTGCATTGCGGTATTGTCTATCATGCATCAATGTTGGCAGGCGAATATCTGTTTCATGGTTAGTCGTATAGATTAGCAATTTACTACTATCTTCATTTGCCATAACCACTTCTTCACGCCAGTCACCTAAAATATCTGCTTGTAATGAAGGGGTCGCTTTAGTCCCGTTATTAGAGACACCTGAACCGTTTCTGACTGTTAGCGCGTCAAATAAAGGTTCTTTTTCAACGAGTTTATCATCCGGATTCCATTTAGTAATTAAACTACCATCGAGTAATTCGCGTGATAAGTCTCCGTCCCACCAGATAGCAAAGTTCATTGATGGTTTACTGTCACCGATAAGCGTACCGTCTGATGCCATTAATTGGCCACGTGAGCCCCAGCTTTCCATACCCGGATAGTTAGGGTCAATATCTGCAGTTACACCACGACCAACATCATCACCATCGCCAGATTGAGAGTGGATAATTTCACCGGTCGCTGCATCATGAATTTCAACACCATAACCCACGCCATCTTTGGTATAACAAGATGGACATTCGTGAACCATAAATACTTCTAAACCTTCACGATCCGGGATAATATCCGCTACGTGCAGTGCGTCACCATGGCCTAATTCAGTACTATATAAAGTGGTACCGTCATTATCTATAGTTGCAGCACCAAAGATAATTTCGTCTGCGCCATCGGCATCTACGTCAGCAATGCTTAAGCTGTGTGCACCCTGGCCGGCAATAGTCGGTGATTCAGGATCTGTATTTGAGTCATATACCCATTTTTCAACAAATTGACCGTCTTGGTTAAAGTCAAATGCAGCAACCACAGCACGCGTATAATAACCACGAGACATAATTAAACTAGGTCGTTGACCATCTAAATAAGCTACACCACCTAAGAAACGGTCAACACGGTTACCATATCCGTCACCCCAGGTAGCGTTGATATCATCACCACGTTCAGGGATGTAATCAATGGTATCTAAAGCTTCACCACTAACCCCGTCAAACATAGTCAGGAATTCAGGGCCTGCTAATATATAACCGCCGTCATTTCGATAGTCAGCGTCATTGTCGCACTCAACAGTATCAGAGCAAACATAGTTGCCGCGACCATCCATAGTGCCTTCTGCTGTTTTCATCGCGATTTCAGCGCGGCCATCCTGGTTAAAGTCGAATGCCATAAACTGGGTATAATGAGCACCGGCACGAATGTTTTTACCTAAATTGATGCGCCATAATAATTCACCTTCCATTGTATAAGCATCGATTAATACATCGCCTGTTTTACCGGCTTGTGAATTGTCTTTAGCGTTACTTGGTTCCCATTTTACGATAAGTTCGTATTGACCATCACCGGTTAAATCTGCAGCTGAAGCATCATTTGCCGAATAACTGTATTCAACACCGTCGACAAAACCACTGGATGGCGTATTTAGGGGGATGCTTAAAAATGGTTTTTCCGATGCCTGTACAACTTTTGATGCGTCTTTTTCAGCATCATCTACAAACGTTTTAACCTGGTAGGTGTCAGTAGGAAGACCATTAATATCAATCATGAAAGTTGGATCGTTAGGACGTGCTGAACGATAGAACTCACCATTTTTATAGACTTTATAAATAGCTCTTTGTTCGTCCAGGCCTGACCAACGCCAACTAATCGCCATACCCTGATCTTCTGCTGGCACGACAATTAAGCCCGGATCCAGGTATTCTACTTTTGAACCACCTGTAGTATCACGCTCTGCGTCTGTTAACGGCGGTTGTGTAAATGGTTCTGCCGGTGTGTAATCGTCGTCACTACAGCCGACCAATGCACTCGCTAATGCTAAAGGCACGACAGCTTTGGCGAATACGCGATTCTTGTGTTTGAGATACCTTCCGTCTTTTTTCATTATGCGGTCTCCGAAAATGATTTTAAGAAGATGATGCAGAATTAACAAATAAGCTACATCAAATTACCCTGTTATTTATAGATTAGTGCTAACCAAATCGATTGTTTATGTTTTTATGTAAACTAAAATAACACCATCAGCAATCATAATAAATCACTAACGGTCACATATCCAGTGTTTTTTAATGATTATTTAACAATAAATAAAAAAATGTATTCTTATTGAGTCAGTACGTTGTTTTTATACTTCAAAATTTAACAGAGTAGGTCAGTTAAATGCCTATATTTGCTTATTGATTGTATAAAATGATTACATATTGAACTCTGCAATCAGATTGTTGTGCATAATATGTTATAAAGTATTATATCTTTTTTTGAATAACATTTATTTATGCTGTGTTCAATTCACCTGATGTGTGCGCATTTATTTATGAAACCAGCAATTGATATAAGTTGTTGGTTAAATCGTATTCTTTGCTTTTATTATTCTGCTTATTCTATCAGGATAAATACACATTGCGTGACTGTGTGTGATTGAAAATGGTTTTTTTGTTTAATATTTGTTGAAATTGATTTGTTTTGGTTATACTATCCTTGTTGTTAAAAAAAATTTTGTATTTAACAAAATCTTCACCTACTAACAATTAACGCAGGATTTCATAATGAATAACTACAATCAGTCTAAAAAATTAGATAGCACTGAATCAGCTATTCCGCACTTTAAACGAAAGTCTTTAGCTAATCGTGTTGCGTCTATATTATTTGCGGGTGCTGCGATGAGTGCATTCGCAGGCGCAAATGCGTTTGCAGCAGAACAGCAAGCACAATCAGAAGAACAAACAGAAGAAGTTTCTGAAAAAGACGAAGAAATAGAAGAGATTCAAGTTTCAGGTATCCGATACAGTCAGTTAAGCGCGTTAGACCGTAAAAAAAATGCGGGTACTATGATGGATTCACTGGTAGCTGAAGATATTGGTGAATTCCCGGATAAAAACGTTGCAGAAGCACTTCAACGTATTTCTGGTATCCAGCTAGAACGTGATATGGGTGAAGGTAGCTCGGTAAGTGTTCGTGGTGTCGAATCAGGTTTGGTACGGGTTGAGTTAAATGGTGTGACTGCTATGGGTACAGGCGGTAGCCGTTCAGTTGACTTCCGTGATATGGCATCAGAATTGGTTAAATCCATTGATGTATATAAAGGCTCTGAAGCTCGCCTGACTGAAGGTGGTGTGGGTGGTACAATTCAAATTAATACCCGTAAGCCAAATGAGTTCACAGATAACTTTTTCCAATTTAACGCAGAAACTCAATATAATACAATGATTGATGAGTATATGCCAAAGTTCAACGTAACCGGCGTATATAAAGCATCTGATAAATTGGGCTTTTTGGTGAATGTTACAGGTTCTGATCAGCATCAGATGTTTCATGGTTTAAGAAATACGACCTGGGATAAGTTTCAGGATGTGGACGGTTCACCCGAAAAAACGGCGCCGGATCCGGATTGGGCGGATTATACTGCCAAAGAACAGTGTAATGAAACAGATGATGCTGGCAATTATTTACTTGGCGAGACAGACAGGGGTGAATGTAACGTTCAGTGGCATGAATACAGTCCAAGTACACCTAGATACAGTATCTGGGGCCGTCAGGAAAAACGTTTATCTGCCAATATCGAAGCTCAATATCAATTGACTGATGAATTCTCATTTGATTTATCTTATACAGACAGCAGCCGGAATAAGAAAGCGACCGACCGTAACTTCCAAGTTGAGATTGGTTCCGTTTTCACATCTCACCCTGATTATGTTACGGAAAATAAAAATGTATACCGCCAGGTCACTATTGCGCAAAATATTGATACCGGAAAGTATGCAGGTGTAACTGTTCGTAACCGTACCTTGAACTTTGACTGGGATCAGGAACGTAAAATGATGAAAGCCGGTTTTGATTATAACAAAGACGGTTTAAAAATTGATGGGTATATTGCACGTTCAACCACCTTTGAAGATATAGATTCACGTGATACACAAACGGCGCAAAATAACGTAGGTGGTATTATCATTGAGCAAAAAAATGGTTTGCCAGAAATTGATTTCACGAATGCCTACATTGTAAATCCGGATGATGTATTTGATACTTATACGCCATTCCATTATAACGATGGTTCTGCTTACACCTCATTAGACAGATTTAAATACGCACCAGGTCAAAGTGATGCTTCTGAAAATATTATAAAAATTGATGCTAGCTATATTCCTGAATCAGATTTTTTCACTATTTTACGCACCGGTTTTATTACAACCAATCAGAAATTCACCAATAATTCATGGGGTTATAACTTAATTCAGAACGTTGGTAATTATTACACTGACGGTAATGGTGTTCGTAAACTCTGGACACAGGATGACCATGAATATGTATTAATGAATAACCGTTTTGCAACTGATCAGTTCTTAAAAGATTATGATCAAAGTGTTGATGTTATTGAAAGTTATATGGCGGTTGATACGGAAAAATATTTAGAAGCCTTATTGGAGCGCAGTGGTTATGATTCGGCTGTAGCCGCACGGGATAACCTACCAGGTAACGACAATAGATATAACATTAATGTCAGAACTCAATCTGCTTATGCGCAGGCTGATTTTGAAACCTATTTAGGTGATATGACATTAAAAGGTAACTTTGGTGTTCGTATTGCGCGCACCGAAACTGAATCAGAAGGTTATCAACGCATTCGAGTATTGGTTGAATCGTTTGAAGAAGATGTAAACGGAGACCCAGTATTGGATGAAAATGGTGACCGTATTCCTGTATATGGTGCTGCTGGTGAAGATTTAGGTGGTGTTGAAGACAGAACCGATCCTCGCTGGTACGAAGGCCGTTTAGCCATCACTGAAGACTTTATTGATGTTTTACCTAGCTTAAACTTAACATTAGAAATGTTTGAAGGATTTGAAGCTTATGTCGGTATTGCGAAAGTAATGGCTCGCCCAAATATCAATGACTTAAATATCAGTGGCTCATGTACAATTCATGATTATCCGTTAGCTCGTACATTATCTTATGTAAATACTTGTGACTCTGGTAACCCGGATTTAGACCCATACCGTGCTAATCAATACGAAGCAGCGTTAACCTGGTATCCGGACGAAACTTCAATTATATCTGGCGCATATTTTGTTAAAGACATTACAAGCTATGTATTTGGTAAAGAGTGGCATGAAGATGTTGATTTCTTTAACGATGGTCGCATTTGGGATGTTAGACAACAAACTAACAAACAAGGTATTACCACTAAAGGTTTCGAATTACAGGCATCAACCTTCTTTACTTTCTTACCTGGGTTTTTAGAAAATACGGGTGCTAAAGCCAACTTTACGCATATTACGGCAGATAACGTTGATGACTTTAACCCGTTAACCGGTGAGCAAATGCCACTGCGCGGTCAGTCTGAAAATTCATATAACCTTGAAGGTTTTTATGAAGATGAGCAATGGAGTATTAAGTTAGCTTATAACTATCGTGAAGATTATTATTCACGTGTATTTGCTGGCTTACCCGTATTTGTTGATGGTGCAGGTTATTTAGATGGTAAAATTACTTACCGTTATAACGACAACCTTAAATTCTACATTGATGGTCGTAACTTAGATAAACAAGCTAAAGTTGAAACCTCAGGTGTAGGTCGAATCAACGATTTACAATGGTCTGGTCGTATCTTCTCGGCTGGTTTCACATACAAAATGTAAATCAACTTTCCTTAAGTTAATTGTCAAAGGCACCTTCGGGTGCCTTTTTTATTGTAGGCGTTCAAAAATGATTGTTATCAATGACATCTAAATTGCGCAAGTGGATTGTTTGCTATCCAGATAAACATCTAACCAAATCTCAGTTGTTGAATGAGCGTCTTTGTTAGATACTGAGTTTGGCATGCTTGGCATTGACAAACGGGAGCTTCTTTATGCAAAATAATCAGGTATTTAACTGGGGCATTATTGGATGCGGCAATGTGACCGAAGTTAAAAGTGGCCCTGCTTATCAGCAAGTAGCAGGTTTTAAGCTCAAAGCTGTAATGCGCAGAAACGAGGCATTAGCAAGGGATTATGCAAACCGTCATGGTGTAGCTATTTATTGCTCTGATGCTGATGTCTTAATTAATGATCCAGCAATCGATGCGGTTTATATCGCAACCCCACCGGATTCACACAAACACTATGCATTAAAAGTGGCTCAGGCTGGCAAAATTTGCTGTATTGAAAAACCGCTGGCGCCAAATTTAGCAGATAGTCTTGCGATTAAAGAAGCATTTGAAAAGGCAAGGTTGCCGCTTTTCGTTGCCTATTATCGCCGCAGTTTACCCAGATTTATAAAAGTTAAAACTTTACTTGAACAAAATGCGATTGGCGATATTCGCCATATTCACTGGACATTAAGCAAGCCAGCCAGTCAAACGGATTTATCCTCAACACCGAACTGGCGAACGGATAGTCAAGTTGCCCCTGGTGGTTATTTTGATGATTTAGCCAGCCACGGATTAGATTTATTTGCTTTTTTATTGGGCGAGTTTAGACAGGTAAAAGGGATATCTGGCAACCAACAAAACCTGTATTCTGCAAGTGATGCCATTTCAGCCTGTTGGCAACATGTGTCTGGCGTTACCGGTTCAGGGCTGTGGAATTTTGGCAGTTGGAATCATCAGGATAAAGTGACAATTACAGGCAGTCGGGGAGAAATTAGTTTTGCTATTTTTGCCGACAGGGCAATTGAATTATCAACCGGGCAGGGGATAAAAGCTTTTATGATAGATAACCCTATGCACGTGCAGTTTAACCATGTCGAAAATATATATCGTCATTTAACTGGCCAAAATCTCCATCCTTCAACGGCTGAGACCGCGGTGCATACAGCCTGGGTGATGGACTCGATTTTAAACGATGTATAAAGTCACAGGATTTAATTTGTCTGATTCGGCATGTGAATTTATCGAAGATGCAAAATGGGTTAATACAAACCAAAATCAGTTTGTTTAATGAAGTGGTAGGTAAAATGTTGAATATCTTGAAAGTCGATTAATCATTGATAACTGACATAATACTATACCTGATATGAACCCTAAGACAGCATGTCTGCGCTCGTGCTTTATCGCGCTTAGTTTGAAAAAGTTAACCAGGGTGGCTTAATCTATCTGTGGCTATTCATCCGGGAAGCAGCTCTGCAGTTTATCCATAAGGTGTTTTAATTCAAGCATTTCTTGTGTTGTTAAGCCGTTTAATTTACATACCATTTGCATTGGAATCGCTTCTGCTTTGGATTTTGCGGCTTTTGCTTTTTCCGTTAAAAATACCCGGCGAACGCGTTTGTCAATCTCATCTTTTTTAACTTCAAGATATTGTTTTTGTTCAAGCTTTTTGAGTATAAGCGACATGGCGCCGCCATCCATTTTGGTTTTATCAAGCAAACTGGCAATGGTAATTTTGTCTGCTTCCCACAGCGCCATCATCACAATATATTGAGGGTAGGTAATATCCAGTTCATTTAATAAAGGACGGTAAGCCCGGGTGAGTGCATTTGAAATCGTATAAAACCTGTGGCAAAGCTGATTTTCGAGTTTAAGAATGTCAGACATAATTCCCCCTGAAATGAGTTTATATTTTGCATGCAAATTACTTGATTTTCAAATTTGTTTATTGTTATTATTTTGCATGCAAAGTAAATAATAATTGATTGGAGGTTTTATGCATACGCTACAACAAGTTTTATACACAGGTACAGCAACGGCAACCGGCGGGCGTGAAGGCATTGCTCAGTCAGACGACAATAAATTAGATATTAAATTGTCAACTCCGAAAGCCTTGGGTGGCACAGACGGTAAGGGGACAAACCCGGAGCAGCTGTTTGCGGCAGGCTATTCTGCTTGTTTTATTGGCGCGTTAAAACACGTTGCTGCTGCTGAAAAAATAAAGCTGGGCAGCGATATCAAAGTAACCGGTGAAGTTGCAATTGGTCCAATTGATACCGGATTTGCGATTGCGGTCAAATTAACGGTTGATCTTGGTGAAGTCGCACGTGATATTGCAGAGCTGCTGGTTGAAAAAGCACATCAGGTTTGTCCTTACTCGAATGCGACTCGTGGCAATGTTGATGTTCAGCTTAACGTTAAATAACCTCAGCTGCGCATAAGAAAAATAGCCCAATGAGTCTATTTCTCCGCCTCTCAGCGTTATTTTTCTTACTAATAGCTCGCTATTAGGTACACAAAAATGCCTTGATAGACGAAAAACTATCCACATTGGAACGTAAAATAAACAAGATTGTGGCTATGTTTAGAAAATTAGAGTCCAATTTTACTTCAACTATTCTTATACGCAGCTGAGGTTAAATAAATTTGGATGCGCCTTTGTTTCAGGACAAAGGCGCTTTATGGTTTTGAATCAGAAATGGCTGCAAACATGTTAACCCTCAGTCAGTTTACAAACAGACCATTCATCCAGATCATCTGAGTATTCGGCATCCAGTATGAGTTTAAACCCTTCTGAGATAGCCGGTTTTCTGAGTCTGGGTGCCCAAGCTTTAAATGTTTGATCCTCTGTATACCAGCCGGTTAACTTAAATCTGACAATATCACCATTGGGTGAAACATTGACGACTTTTGCCTGTAGTTGCACCTTGGTTTGAAATGAATTCATATAGCCATTATTGTCTGCTACGCGATATTGAGCACTAGACCATTTACAGATATGTTTATGAATTAATACATGGTTAGACTGATCTTGCCCGGCTAGTATATCTTCAATACTTCTGCTCTGGGGCGGTGATTGAGTGCCTTGTGGCCTCATTTTAACTGACTCACTGATTGGTATATCAGGCTGACTAAAGCCTGTATCTAAGCTTTGCCCGGCGGGTATTTCGGGTTGAGTGATTGGCAGATTAACCTGAATATCAGACTGAGAATCATCGGCTGTATTTGCACAGGCTAAAAGTCCATTACTTGTCGCCAGAATCAAGAATATTTGTTTCCAGTTAGGGACTATCATGATTGCTCCTGCATTATTATTTTAATCCATCATTTTATAATAAGTCTCAGTTTTACAAATAAAATTATCTTATTCAATATAAAATGTAAGATTGATAATTTAACCTCAACTCTGGATAAGAAGTTAGCTAAGGTCCTAAATTTATTGGCTTTTAGTTTAACTTCGTTTTCTAGTGAGAGATTTTTTCTCAGAACAAGGCGAATTTGCGTACGTAATAGCTGGCTATTACTAGCGAATTCAACGCAGTTATCAGGAAAAATAGCCACTAGAAAGCAATTTGTTATCCAGAGTTGAGGTTAATTTAGCTCAGAGACAATCATGATTGCTGGCTTACGGTGGTATTTAATCTCGCCTATATACCAGCTTGTTCAAGTTGCTGAATCAAATATCTGTCCCTGTATAATACGTTTTTACATTCGTCGCCAAACCATTCCAGTGATGCATCTATATTGCGGATATCTTCATCCGGATGATGATTAATATGGTGAAGAAACTCTGTGTAATTGACGGCGCCTTCAAATAAAGGGACTATGCCTTCACGTGTACCGGCAGCTGAATAGACAGTGTTAGGGGCAAACACATCCAAATAATCTGCTGAGCTGATATTTTTTAGATGACAATGATTAATGAGTGGCTTAAGCCGTTCAAATGCCGGGATTATATCTGCTTTTGATTCCCACACATGTAATACGTCAAAATTAAGCTTCAGGTTGTCACGGTTAACCTCTGAAAATAGTTGCTCAGTTGAGCTGACAGTATCTGCATAGGTATTTGGATGGGTTTCGATAATTAAATTCAGATCATATAAAGCAAGCAAGTCGCAGGCTTTTTGTAGTCTTTTAGCCAACAGCTCAAAATCGGAATCACTGGTTTCGGAGCTGCCTTGATTACCCGCAAAGGTTCTTATTTTTTGGCTGCCCCAGTGTTTGGCTAAGCGGCCTAATAGTAAGGTTTGTTTTTTTAGTTCAGGTTCATTTGCCTGCAATGGCAGGTAATCGCTTAACATAGTGGTTCTTAAACCAAATTCAGCGAGCCAGTTTTTATTATAGTGAGGCTGATGCGCTAAGTTTTTGGCATGAATGCCCCAAAGTTCAAGTCCCTGGAAATGATTTGCCTGTGCCCATTTTGCTAACTGATCAATCGAGACCAGTTGATGACGAAATGAGATAGTGCAAATAGATAACATCATAGGCACACCTCAGACTTTCTTGTGCTCACCTTTTGATGCGTTTTACTTTTCCATTGCTTAAACAAGGTGAAGAGTGTTTGTTTTACGCTAAATTCTAAAGCGTCCTGATGTGCTAATAAGGATTCTATCTCTTTAAGTAAGTCAATAAATTCAATACCCTGGCTAAAATGAGCCGCGATTTTCATGGCTCTGAATTGAATTTTTTTATAGCCTGATACCAATTGTTCAATCACATCACACCAGTTTTCAAAGTCATCAAATGGCATTTCAAGTTCGAGCATAAAAAAGGCAAGGCCATGTTCATAAGCATATTTTCGAATCGCAAGCACAGGTAAATTGGCCAGCGCCTGATTTAAATCTGCCGGGGTTAACTCATTTTTTTGCTGAATATGCGCTTGGACTATGGTTCTTACCGCGTCTGTCATCGGGTTATTTTCCGGCTTAAAACAAGCGATAAAATAGTCATGAATTGCCTGACTGGTCACGGGCGTAATTTCACGACTGTCAAATAGATAACCACCTTCGACCGCTTCTGAAGCAATCGCTTGTATTACCTGCTGTTTATTTTGTTCACCTTGCCAGCGAAAATCCGGATCTAACATTAATAAATTATCCGGGTGCTCGCTTTTTTCGAGCATGACATAGTGAGGAAAAGGATTTTGATTAAATTTATTTTCCCGCTCTGGTAGTAAGTACATATCCAGCATCACCATGATATGCTGGCTGGCCGGTTTAGCTTCAATTAAATTTAATAAACGTGAGATATTCTCAGCTTTTGATTGATCGGCCTGATACCAGGCATTGACTTTAACGCCATACAGACGTTCAAACCAATGGCGGAAAAAATCATGATTTAAATCATCTGCATGATAATGAATTTTATAGTCTTCTGTTACCACTACATCCGCATCCCAAACCCCAAAATAAAAAGGTCTGTGATCGACGGCGTGATGAGCTTTAATACATTCGCAAAGACAACTGACAAAACAATGTACCTTGATATCTTCGAACTCTTCTGGTTGTGTGTTTTCGGCCAGACTGACTGTTGGCTCTACATTCTCAGTTATTTGGCCGGACAGAAACGAGGCTAAACTGTTAATGGTCTCAAAATCACTGGCGTTTAGCGCCTCATCCGGAACTTCTATGGATAATTGGGTTTCCAGACTAATTAATAACTGCATAATCAGCACTGAATCCAAATACAGATCCTGATTAAGTCGGGCCTTCTCATCAAAGGCCGCCATATTGGCGGTTGGAATTTCATCGATTAAAACACGTTTAATGGCTTCAATTATGGTGGTTTTTTGCATAAGGATTCATTCTGTTTATTGGATTTTAATTGCTCAAGCGCTTGCTTTTTGAAACTCAATGGCCAGATGTTTACGGTTAACCTTACTGTTTGCCATACGTGCTATTTGAGTGACCGGTTGTAAAAACTGTGGAATCTGAAAAGGAGCCAGATGCTGGCTGCACCACAGGCGCAGAACAGCGGGGGTAAGCTCAGAATCGGCAAGGTATTGCAGACAGATTCTGTGCCCAGCCAGCGGGTCTTCTATTTTAAAAATGACACAGTCATTAATTTTTGGATGGCTTAGGATGATATTTTCCAGTTCATTCGGATAAACATTTAAACCTGATACTATAATGGTGTCGTCCAAGCGTGCGACAAAATGTAAATGTCCGTTCTGGTCCGTAAATCCGGCATCCTGAGTGTGTATGCTTTTGATACCAACTGATGTTTCAATGCGGGCGATAATCTCAGTCGGATGTGTAGGGTTGCTACTTGTTTCCAGTGTAATATGCGCCAGGGGTGTACCCAAATTATCGGCGGTAGCTGGATTATGACTGATGCTGATACAGCCGGCTTCAGAGCAGCCGTATTGTTGGTAAAAGTTATTTACCCGAGGTTTTATTTGTTCAAAAACTGCATCTGAGAGGGTTGAGCCGGAAGTCATAGCGGCAAACAGTTTATCCGATTTAGGCCATAATCTTGCCAAACCCTGAAGCATTACAGGTGATGAATAGAGCAGAGGTTTGTCATAGCTACGCAGAATTTTGATGATAAATTTAGGATTTATGCTGGTTATAATGGTAGGCATCTGGCCGCGCGCTAAAGCCACCATAACGCCGCTAATTAAACCGTATGAATGTGTGATTGGGCACGCGATTACCGGTGCAATGTCAGAGTCAATGCTAAGCGCTTGGCAATAGCTATTAATTTCAATATCAATATCAGCCCAACTTCGTAAAATACATTTGGCTTCGCCCGTTGTCCCTGAGCTCATCTGAATTAAACCCGCATGCTGGTTAGCTTGAATAGACAAATTTTCTGACGTATTTTCCAGTGGTATAAGCTGGGTCAGGTCCTGATAAATTAACAATCCACAACCCGCTTTTTCAGCTAATTGTTTAGCATGCTCAAGTGGTATGCCCGGATGAATCGGCATGGCGGAAATATGGTGTGATTTTAAATAAAAGCACAGGGTGAGCCAGACAAAGCTATCTTCAACACAGACCGCAATCGCCTGCTGATGATTAATCTGATCAAACGCCTGATAAGAATTCTTTTGCTGAGCAAAGTCTGATTCACTATAAAATTTATCATTAATGGTAAACATAAGATTATCTCTGATTAACTGGATTCACTGTTGAGTTCTGCGCTGAAAAGGCGATTCAAAATTTGAGATTGGCGGTTTTTATCCGCTAAGGGGTTTTGAATCGCATGATGGAATTCTGCACTGCTCTTCTCACTAAATTTTTTCTTCAGGAGAGATTCGGTTTGAATGTCGGACTTAAAAATATTGATTTTTTGTAACCGAGCTGTCCCGGTCAACCCCGCTCTTTGGTAATCCTGAAATGCCTGAAAAATTAACTGCCAGAATTGCTGCTCCGGGAACTGATAGTGCATTTCAAGTAAAACAGCCAAATCAGCTAGGTTAAAGACAAATAAGGTATCAACAAATAATTCTCGCAGCGCTTCGACACTGCTCATCCAATAATACTGATCTGGTTTTGCACTCTGGTAACAGGTATTTAATTCACTAAAAACCGGTGCCAGATCGGGTTCAGCCAGAAAGTCTGGCACATATTCAAGACTTTCATGAAAATCTCTTAAAATCACTTTTTGAGGCCAACCCTGCTGATGCTCAATCAGGAGATTCTGGGCATGGGCTTCTAGTGCAATACCGTGTTTAACTAATAAATGCCAGATGGGAATTACACTGATTTTAATTAAATGCTTAAGCCATTTTTGACAACCGTAGCTTTGGATCCAGGGATCGATAAATGGCTTTTTGTCCTGTTCAATTGCGGTTAATGCGACAAAAGGCAGAGTGCATTTATCAGTATGACGATGAATGCTTTGCCTGAATATCACCCCTAACTGATCAGCCAGTTCATCCACCCAAGGCTGAAACTCATTACCATCATTGGCCAGGCTGATACCTGCATATTCAGGTAATAAAATCATATATTCCTGTAAAAACGGATCAGACTGCCACAGTGTTTCAAGCCAGTTTGAGAGTGCAGGTGCTGTGCAGATTGAATGATTTTCTATCGTTCTGAGCGAAGAGGTATTAACCATATTAAGCGGTAGTTTGATATTGGCTTTACCGGGATGAATGACATTTAATAAGGTTCTTACGGAAATACTCGCCTGATAATAATCTCCGGCCGCACCCAAATAAAATACCTGTTGATTTTGTATTGCTGCAGCTAGTTTTGGTTTTATATTCAGCCATTGCCAGGGATGAACCGGTAATAAGGCAAATGCGCTGGGCTCATGGGTTTGTTTGGCCAGCACTGTATGGAGTTGTACAAAACTGTTTTGTTCTAATTCCTGCTGCCAGAATGCATGATCTGAAGATGATGCAAAAGATCGTTTCAAATAGCAGCGGCGCACCGCTAGCCAATGAAGCTGAAAACAATTTGCAGCTTCCGGGCCGTATTTTTGATGATCGTTTGTATTAAAACCGGTTCTGGCTTTAAAGCACGGATGATAAGGATGGCCTTCATCGATTGCCGACTCCAGTTCAACATAACTTAATTCACGGCGACTGTTGAGTCGGGTTAAATACTGATGATTCCACCGACATAAAGAAACCGTTTGCTTGAGCTCTGATATGAGCCTGTTTTTCACTTTTTGCGATGCCGGTAAATTATCCACCAGCTCGGCAAGATGAATATGGTGCCAGTTATTGCCACGGCGGGTATAAAGGTGCTTCGATTCTAGTCTGATACGACTAAAACCGGTTATTTTCCCTTTTGTTTTATAGTCCGTTTGATTCAGGTTGAAATAAAAATAACCGTTTTGATAGTCATACGGACAAATCTGTTCAAATAACAAAGCTTCGACTAACTGACGGATAACTCTGTTTTCAGGTGTTTCCGTCTGTTCGTTTGTATATTCAGAAACCGGCATACCAGGTTGAATTAATGATTTAAACACAAGCTAGCTGCTCCGCATCCAGCTCAGCCCGAGCCGCCAGTTTGCTTTGTTGATGAAGCGTATAAAAAGGGTTGTTAATTTCAGTGTAAACCGCTAATTCCTGTTCGGCTTCTAATTCATCGACATCGGCAACTCGGGTTAATAAGTTGGCTTTGCAGGCAATTCCAGGTTTATTCAGAGCCATATCAACAAATTTGGCGCCTACTCCCTTGAGTTCGGCGCGCATTGCCTGAAGCTTTTGATAACTGAGCGTTAATAATTGATTTTCGTTGATTAAACCATCCTGCCCAAACCGCCAAATAACCGAAAAAAGCTGATTTATAAATAGGTAATAGCCAAAGCGATCGGCAATCATCTCATCGCTATAAAATAAGTCCGGGTTGTTTTTGAGTGCGGGTTCAGCTGCCAATAGCTTTGATTTCATCAAAGCAGATAAATAAAACCCCTGATTATCACGATAATAATAGTGGCTTGGACAATGACGCTCAATGGTGAGCAATGAGTTTTGCTGATGCGCTTCTAACGCAACCCCATGTTTTTCATAAAGCCATATAGCTGGCTCTATTGCGCATTGCCAGTAACGTTCAAACCAAATCAGGCTGGCCGTTTGCAGGTTGATTCGTTTGTTTTTAGCCAGCGCTTTGACTTGCTGGCTCAGTTTAGATTCAGCGCCGGGCAATATGGGTTCTTGAACCAGAGCGGCGATTGAAACGGTTGAATGTGATTGTGTATTTTCCTGTTTAAAAGGGTTGCGCCGAATGATGGTTTCAAATCCGCTTTCGGTTTTATCTGCGTTTGTGATTGTGATGTAGGCAGGATCTTCAATTAAAATAAATTGTGGAAAATGCTGATTAAAATCGCTACCAGAGATTAACTTGCCGACATTTAATCCAGGCTCTAGTTCATGCACCCTGTTTTTGCGTAGTGAGTTTGTGATTTTGACCGGTATTGAAAGTTTGATCATAAAATCCAGCTCACGGCAATATAAAGTGCGTACGGATGAGGTCGGTGTGAATTTTTTTCCAATGACCCCCAAATTCTCTATCTGACCCTTTTGCATCAACTGAACAATCTCAAACTGATGCAATAGCCAGTGAGCCTGCAACGGATGTACAGGAACGAGTTGTTTGTCTTTATCTGGCAAACCACCATCGATTTCGGCAATTTGGTTAATAATTTGCTCTACACTTTGACTTGTGGAGGTCTTTTGCTGAAGCAACGTTTTTGATACAGCAAAAAAATGGAGTTGAAATTCTGCTTTTAATTCCGGTGCATAGTTTTTGTGTTGCCATGCATGAATCCCCTGGCGGGATTTAGGTGTCGGGTGCAGCCAGTGGCCAAACAAGAGTGATTGTTCTGACGCAATAAAATCCAGCTGTTCGAGGCTTGAATCATACTGACGTTTGGCTAGGTAATCCTGCATAATCTGATGGCTTTCCAGCGTACGGTTAAGCAATTCAAGTTTTTGGCCAGACTTTGCATCCCCGTCCTTACAGTCGGCATAAATGTTATCTATCAGCAGTAAGCTAGCTGACAAAAAACTCATGCATTGCCAGTTCCAGTCATTGTCACGCTTACAAAAAACCTGATTGATTCTGTGACGCCCCACAATTGAACGGTATGAAATAGCCAGAACCAGGCTCGCTTTAATCCCGGTGAGTTGTAATTCCAGTGCATGTGTTGCTGGATGACTAAACTCTGTACCTGTTGCTTGTTGCCAGTGCTGGCTTGAATGCCAAACACCGGACTCAATTTCTCGAATATAGCAATTTGCAAAAGCTTGAAATGAAGCATGCTCTGCGAGTTGACTCGCGTTTAAGTGTTCCTGTTCCATTATATTTGCCTCCGGCCATCTGATAATTCACCAACACTTATGAATGGTTACGATAATGATAATAATTATCAATATCAAATGGTTTTACAAATGTTACACTAATCCAGAGGGCGATGCATGTGTGCTAATTTTGAAGGTCTGTATTGCCAGCAATAATAGCTGGCCAGCAGAAACGCCAGCCACTCGGCTAATGGCAAAGCGATTATAAAAGTCAGTTCCGGAGGGTGAAAAGGAAACAGGGACCCGTTTGAAAAAACATAATGACAGCTTATCAGCAATAGTGCAGGTAAAATCAGACTGCGGGTAATGGCAACAATAGCCGAGGGTTTAGCCTGATGAATGGCGGTTAAATAACAGGTTAAAATTATATTGGTTCCATTGATTAAAAACAGAGGCAATAGCAACACTAATAGCTGCTGGCTCATTTGCTGCGCGGCCAGTTCGCTTTGGCTAATAAACCAGCCGACAGCCACTTCAGGCCAAAGTGTGAGTAACAGCGCGATTAATCCCCCCATAATCAGTGCGCAACCGAGGGCGAGCGTTAAAAATTGCTGAACTCTGTTAAATGCCTGAGCACCATAATTTTGGCTGATGATTAAATGCAGTGCGTCTGCAAACCCATAGCTGATCATAATGCTTAAAAATATGAAGTAATTCACTATCGTAAAAGCGGCAACGCCTTCAACACCCAGGCGGGATAGCATAAGCGCGTTTAGAATAAAAAAGATAACGCCAACAGATAGTTCATTAATGAGCTCAGATACACCATTACAGGCCGATTTGTATAAGAGTCGCCAGTTTTTTTGCAGTAGCTTGAATACTAACGTTTTCTGTTTACTGAAAAAATACTGACTTAATACAAAAAACTGTATCGTCTGTGCTATGGCTGTGGCATAAGCCGCACCAGCCAGTCCGGCTTGCAAATATATAATAAACCAGGCATCAAGAATAATATTAAGGAGAGCACCAGTCACCAAGGCGCTCGTTGCCAGCACAGGATGACCGTCAGAGCGAACTTGATAATACAAAACCATAGTAATGAGCTGAATAATAAACACCCAGCGAATGATATTTAAATAACTGGCAGCCAGAGGCGCTATTTCGTCCGGTATATTTAATAGCGAAAACAGCTCTGCTTCAAATAACAGGCTGAGTAGCGCAAATATCAGATTAATGAAACCGGCAGCGATAAGTGATTGGCTGAAGATATCGCTTGCCGAGTCCGGGTCTTTCGCTCCGAGCGCTTTACCCGTTGTCACCGCGCCGCCAATTGCCAGCATGATGGCAATTGATATCAGCACAGTGAAGTAGGGGATCATCAATGTAATGGCAGCCAGCGCATCCGCACCTATGACATTACCGACAAAAATACCATCTACCAGATTGGCGCTGGTAATCGCCAGTAATCCCATAAGTGATGGTAAAACATAATAAAAATAGGTGCGTGTGACCTTTCCTGATAAGACGGAATTTTGCTTTGACATAAGGCGTTCTCAAAAATAAATACCGGAAGTATAAATATTTGTTTTTCTATTGCAAATGAAAGTAATTATCATTAACCTTTGTGTTTTTGAAAGTTTAACCCATTTAAAAGGCATTTTGAGTGTAATGGATATTTTAATCATGGAAAGTGACCGGGCATTTAACGGGCAATTAGTTAAAGCATTAAAACAACAGGGCAATGAGGCTACATGTGTTGAAAAAATTGAAGCCGGATTAAATCTGGCATTGTCGGAACCATTCGATTTTATATTAATTGGCTCGGCCGAATTAAATGCTGGTGATATTTTTCAACTGAAGCAAATTCCGTTAAATCAGGAAACACCTGTTATGGTGCTTTCAGACAATCAGTCGGTCGATAAACGAATCGATGCTTTCAAACATGGCGCGGATGACTTTTTGATAAAACCCGTTAACTTATCTGAATTATTTGTCCGAATGGATGTCATTCTTAGACGTTATCAAGGCACTCATCCTAAAGCGTCATCAGTGCTCAGCGCAGGAAAACTGACGCTACACAAAGCGAGCCAAAGTATTGCCTATGCGGATTATGAGTTAAATATTACACCGATACAGTTCCGTTTATTATGGCAGTTAGTCCAAAACCGCCATCAGGTTTTGAGTAAACCTTTTTTATATCAGACGGTACTGGGCCGTTCTTTTTCTCCGGATGACAGAAGTCTGGATATGCATTTAAGCCGAATCCGCAAAAAATTAATATCAAAAGGCATGTCTCCCGGGCGTTTAACCACAGTTCATGGCAAAGGTTATCGTTTTTCCTGAACAAACCATTCAGATTTTAGGTTGTGCGATAAACGTTAAATAAATAAGAGGTAATGATGAGTGTGATAAGTCAGGTACAGGCCGAGCACAAAAGCCCTTTCATGGCAGTGGCTAGTGTTCAGCATATTGATGGTCGGAAAATGATCCACAGATTGTGCAAACATTTTTCACATAAGATAGATGCCGGTTGGAATGACAATCAGGGTTATATTGAATTTGCGATGGGGGTTTGTGATATGTCGGCTGATGAACAAGCGATCCACTTGCATTGTGGTAGTGGCTCTCAAGCTGAACTGGATGAAATTGTTGACTGTATTAATGTACATTTTCAACGATTTGCCAAAAGCTTTGATTTTACCCTGCATTGGAACTATAACCATAAGTCATGATTAAAAATAAATTTAAACAAAATTCGATTCCCTGGAGTATTGAACAAGCGAACAAAACGTACGGCATTGAACACTGGAGTAACCACTATTTTTCAATTGATTATAATGGTGACCTGATTGTCAATAATCCGAATACGCTCAAAGCAAGTCCGGTATCCCTAAAAACCATTATTGATGGCATGCGCGAGCGAGAACTGGAAATGCCGGTGCTGCTGCGCATTGAAAATATACTCGATGAAAGCATTCGCTTATTAAATGAATCTTTTCGTCAGGTCATTGATAAAGTTGGTTATCAAAACCGGTATCAGGGTGTTTATCCGATAAAAGTAAACCAGCAGGCACAAATTGTTGAAGAAATTGCACAATTTGGCGCTCAGTATCAACATGGATTTGAAGTCGGCAGTAAAGCCGAAATGATAGCTGCATTATCCACATTAGAAACATCCGGCAGTTTGATTATCTGTAATGGTTATAAAGACCAGGAGTTTATTGAACTCGGTCTGGAAGCCAACAAGCTCGGTTATAAATGTTTTTTTGTCATTGAAACCTTAACTGAATTACCAATTATTGTTGAACGTAGTCAGTCGCTTGGAATTCGTCCGCATATTGGCGTGCGCGCTAAAATGACGACTAAAGTGAGCGGACACTGGGGCGCCACCAGTGGCGATCGCAGTGTATTTGGTTTGTCGTCCAGTCAGTTGATTTATGTCGTTGATTATTTGAAGCAACATCAAATGCTGGATTGTCTTGAGTTACTGCACTGTCATTTAGGTTCACAAATTCCGAATATTCATGATATCCGAAGTGGTGTATTAGAAGCCTGTCGCTATTATTCTGATTTGTGTAAAGAAGGTGCACAGCTTGATTTTATTGATTTAGGAGGCGGCTTAGCGGTAGACTATACCGGTCGACAATCTGCAAATGGTCAAAGCCGTAATTACTCACTCAATGAATATTGTGAAAACATAGTTGATACGATAAAAACGACACTTGACCAACAAGGTTTATCGCATCCTGTAATCGTCACAGAATCAGGTCGGGCTGTTGTTGCTTATACCTCAGTGCTTTTATTCAATATTTTGGATGTGGTTCACTTTGAACCGCCAAATATGCCGGAGCCGGGCGATAATCAGCACCAGTTAATAAAAAACATGCGCGAAATTCTGACTTACCTGAAGCCACAACGCATTCAGGAATGTTTTAATGACGTTCAGTTTTACCGTGATGAAATACACGAATTATTTAAGCGTGGTCAAATTGATTTGCGAATGCGCTCCGTTTCAGAAACACTTTATTTTTGCATACTGCATCGAATAAAAGCGGTATTAGCCGAAATGGAAAGGGTACCTGAAGCGCTTGAAGGATTGACGGAATCACTGGCTGATATTTATTATGGTAACTTTAGTTTATTTCAGTCATTGCCGGATAGCTGGGCAATTGACCAGTTATTTCCGATTATGCCGGTTCATCGACTTAACGAGGCTCCGACTCGTCGGGCGATTCTGGCTGATATCACCTGTGACTGTGATGGAAAAATTGAACGTTTTGTGGTGGAAGGTCAGGAATCCCGGACCCTGCCACTTCATGAGATAAAACCCGAAGAAGATTATTATTTGGGTGTATTTCTGGTGGGTGCATATCAGGAAACATTGGGCGATCTCCATAATTTATTTGGTGATACTAATGTGGTCAGTGTGCGCTTAAATGCTGAGGGTGGTTTCGATTTTGTGAAAGAAGTTCACGGCGATTCCATTGAAGACGTTTTGAGTTATGTGGAATATCAACCTTATGACATCAAAAAACGTTTTCGTAATAAGGTTGAAGCTGCTGTTCGTGAAGGCCGTATCAGTGCTAAAGAGCGACAACAGATGATCAATACCTTTAATGCGAGTATGCAGGGTTATACTTATTACGAGAAACCTCTTTAAATAGTAAAAACAAAACTTTATAAAAGACAAATCTTATGAGTAAAATTGTTATTATAGGCGCTGGCGGTGTGGGCCAGGTTGTTGCGTTTAAATGTGCACAGTTACCAGAGGTATTTACTGACATTACATTGGCGAGTCGTACAGAAGCCAAATGTATTGAAATTGCCGGTAAAATTAAGCAAACCTTAAATCGCGATATTGCAACCGCGCAGGTTGATGCAGACAATGTCCCTGAACTGGTTGATTTATTAAATAAAATTAAACCTGAGTTGGTCATAAATGTGGCTTTACCGTATCAGGATTTAACGATTATGGACGCCTGTTTAGAAGCGGGTGTTCATTATATGGATACGGCAAATTATGAGCCTTTAGATACTGCAAAATTTGAATACAAATGGCAGTGGGCTTATCAGGAAAAGTTTGAAAAAGCAGGCTTAATGGCTTTATTGGGTTCAGGATTTGATCCCGGCGCAACCAATATGTTTACTGCTTATCTGGCAAAACACTATTTCGATGAAATTCATACACTCGACATCATCGATGTGAATGGCGGCGACCATGGTTATCCGTTTGCGACCAACTTTAATCCGGAAATTAATATTCGCGAAGTCACAGCCGAATGTCGCCACTGGGAAAACGGCGAATTTGTGACTACCCCGGCAATGTCGCTTAAACAAAGTTTCACTTGTCCGGATGAAGTTGGCACATACAATATATATCGTATGTATCATGAAGAACTGGAATCTCTTACCAAACATTTTCCGAGTCTGAAAAAGGCTCAGTTTTGGATGAGTTTCGGTGACAGTTATTTAAAACATCTTGAAGTATTAGGCAATGTCGGCATGACAGGCATTGAACCGGTTGAATTTCAGGGACAGTCAATTGTACCTATTCAATTCTTAAAAGCACTCTTACCGGATCCCTCTACATTAGGTCCGCGTACAAAAGGTAAAACCTGTATCGGGTGTGTGGTTACTGGGATGAAAGACGGAAAAGAAAAAACCGTCTATTTATACAATATCAAAGATCATCAGGATTGTTATAGCGAAGTTCAGTCACAAGCGATTTCGTATACCACAGGGGTACCAGCGATGATTGGTGCTAAAATGATCCTTGAAGGCAACTGGAAACAAGCCGGCGTCTGGAATATGGAACAGCTTGATCCGGATGCATTTATGGATGATATGCAAAAATATGGCTTACCTTGGAAAGTCATTGAAGAACCAGACTTTGATTTATTGAAATAGTCTGATGTATTTTAGGGTGGGTGAGTGAATCCTCGCGCCACCCTATTATTGCCCACCGCTCATATAACTTGCTTATAGCTCAATCATATTTTGCCCATGATAAATAGTAAAACTTTTCACCAATTTGATCCTAACCTTGTCCCATCGCCCTGTTATGTGGTGGATGAAGTGGTGATTGAAAATAATTTAAAAACGCTAGACTATGTACAGCAGCAGTCAGGCGCTAAAATACTCTTGGCGTTAAAAGCTTTCTCTATGTTTAGTTTAGCGCCACTTATCAATCGATATTTAAAAGGAACCTGTGCCAGCGGTTTGCACGAAGCCTTATTGGGTAGAGAAGAATTTGGTGGCGAAGTCCATACTTTTAGCGCCGCCTATACTCAGGCTGATTTGACTCGTATTTTAGCGATATCAGATCATGTTGTGTTTAACTCGATTGGTCAGTGGCAACGATTTCAGCCTCTGATTCAGGCAGAAAAAGCGAAACGTCCTGAAATAGAGTTTGGGTTAAGAGTGAATCCCTTACATTCTGAAGGGGCAGAGCCTATTTACGATCCCTGTGCGCCCGGCTCACGCTTAGGCATTCCATTTCCAAATATTCAACAAGCTTCTCTTGAAGGCATCAGCGGTCTTCACTTTCATACTCTGTGTGAGCAAGGATTTGATCCGTTAGCGCGCACGCTAGATGTCATTGAGCGTGAATTGGGGGATATTTTACCAAACCTAAAATGGGTAAACTTTGGTGGCGGTCATCATATCACCAAACCGGATTATGATGTTGAAGGTTTGATTACCAGAATTAAATCCTTTCAGGAAAAATATGGTGTTCAGGTTTATTTAGAACCCGGTGAAGCCATTGCCATTCACAGTGGTGTATTAGTCAGTGAAGTGCTGGATTTAACGCATAACGCCATGGATTTAGCGATTCTGGATTGTTCTGCAACCTGTCATATGCCGGATACCATAGAAATGCCATATCGGGCTGAAATCCTGGATGCAGGTACAGCAAATGAATATTCGTATACTTATCGGTTAGGCGGCCAAACTTGTCTGGCAGGTGACGTGATGGGTGATTATTCTTTTAAACATCCATTGCAAATTGGCCAGCGTATTATGTTTGATGATATGTCGCACTATACTATGGTTAAAACAACCACATTTAATGGTATCGGCTTACCGTCTATTGCTATTTGGAATTCAGAAACTAATCAATTAAAGCTTATTAAATCATTTGATTATCAGGATTTTAAGCAAAGACTCTCTTAATGTGTAAATTGTCTTAACGTTAAAAATAAGGGGGATCATGATCCCCCTTATTTTTTATTAAATTTATTGTGTTTGAACTGTTAATTTACGCTGACTTTTGAATACCCAGAATCTTGTTCCCAGATCTGAGAGCAGCAGCATAACCAGCATGGCTGCAACGGTTTGGCTAAATGAAAGTTGTTGCGATCCGAGCATCATTAACCCCCAACCAATGAATAACCATTGAACAATATAGAGTTTTGTGACTTGGTTACTCCAGAAATAGAGTAGGTTAAAGACCGGATTAGCCGGTATTTTGATAACCATAAAATGACAAATACCCAGCCAGCTTAATACAAATCCTGAACTCATCAAGATAGCGCCGGGCCCACTTCGCATAATATCACCGAAATGATAGTTAATATTGCTCAGGGCAAGCAAACCACCGCTTATCATTAATATCGTGCCAGCGAAAAAACTCTGTTTAAACAGTCGAGTTTTATCTGCAGACTGCTTGAGCCAATACCCGAAAGCCATGCCAATAAACGGGTAGCTGAGCCATGGCAGCAGTGGAAACATAGCGCCATTATCCGGATGTCCGATAAAGAGTTTTAATACCTGATTGACAATCCAGGAATCGGTTTTAATATCCCACAGCCAAGGAGACATAAACGCAATGATAATCGCTATAAAAACCCATATTCTGGGCTCGGCAATCATGCGTTGGCTCAATAGGCAGATTGCATAAGCGAGCCCGGCAAACTGTAGCACATCAACAATTAATAACTCAGTTAAAGGTGTGTAGCCCCCCAGTTGCTGATAACTCACCAGCCCCATTTCCAGTGAAAGCCACATGGGTAAGCTACCTCTGGCCAAATTCAGCAAATATCCGAGCATAAACAGATAAACTGCGCGGCGTAAGCCTTTTTGCAGATTGTTGTGTTTGGTATAGGTTATAAATACACCCATTATAAATACAAATACCGGAGCCGCGGGCCAACTGCCGAGCGCTTCAATCAGGATACCGAAAAGGTTGTCCTGTACTTGTGGCTGACCATAAAAAATCAGCACATGAATAAGCACCATAAATAAAATCGCCAATCCCCGAGCGAGATCAAAAGCGCCCATTCGCTCTATCTTTTGAGTATCGGTTTTTATCATGATTCTATGCCCATTTCGTCTTTAGCTTGATTCGATTGAGTCAATATTGAATGTTTTGATTGGTATTTGTATCTGGCAAAAATCAGACAGAATGCACTGACCAATAAACTAACCAGATTAATTAAAATCAGATTATGTAAATTGCCCAGAGTGGGTTTATTGCTTAAAATCAGAGCCGTGTCATAAAGTGGCGCGATGGCAAATAAGAAAGCTGAAGCAATCGCCTGCTGGACCATGACTTGGGTGGCGCATTTATGCCATAAGGCATGAACAAAAGAGATTAAGAGGCCGCTTGAAAATATTACCGGAAGCGCCTCTCTTTGAGCAAATGCATCAGGCAAAATGCGGGCAGCGGCAAAACATAGGCCGACCGCGATTAAGACACCGACTGATAAACCTAAGGTCATTGCCCGCACAACATTAAAGCTTTGCTGACTTTGTTTTCGGTTAGTGGATCGCTTTTCGAGCCAGATTAAATTACCGGACAAAATAAGATAGCAGCAGCCCAGTCCGAGCAGAAAGTAGATAAACTGCAAAGTGATACCGCCGAAACTGCCGTAGTGTAATTGCTTAAATATGTGGTAACTTGCCTGAACCGGATTATCGAGTACATGTTCCGCCTGATAATTAAGATAATTATCAAGCGGATAGTCTATGGTTAAGCGCTCACTCACGTGTCGGGTATCGACTAAACGTAACTGCATTTGTGCATGTTGATCGCCAAATCCCCAAAACTTAGCCAGATAAACTTTAGCGCCGGGTAACGCCTGATTTGCATGTTCAACCGCTAAATCAATGTTTTGCCAGTTCATGGGATGACCACTCGGTTCTGGTAAAGCGGGTACGTCAAAGCCACTGACTTGAGACAAGGCTTGAAGATCGCCCTGAAAGACCAACTCACTGAAGCTGGTTTGATATAAAATGCTTAAATTAAAGACGATGCCTGTCAGCGCGTACATGAGTGTATAAGGTAAAGATGTGACCCCAATCAGGTTGTGTCCGTCCAGATACATGTCTTTACGCTTTTTCAGCCGATACTGAAAAAAGTTTTTGAAGAGTTTTTTAAGATGGATCAGTATACCGCTGATGATAATGACAAAAAATAAAACGGAGACAATACCCACAATTTCGGTTCCAAACGGAATATTTAAGTCGATATGTAGCTTGTAGAGAAACTCAGCAAGATAATAAGGGGCTTTTGTAGCGCTTAACGCTTCTCCGGTTGCCGGATCAAAATAAAGTGCATGCCGCTTGTGATGACCGTTGGGTGTTTCAGTTGAAAAAAAAGCCCGGTAGCTGGGATCACTTTCGGTTGGAAACAGTAATAAAACTCTATGATCAGCGGGAATATCATAGCCTTTATCCAGTATAATTTTACTGATTTGAGCAGGCGATAAGCTTATTTCAGGTAACCCGGTTTGCTTATCGTGATAGCCTTCCCAAGCCAAAATTTCTTGTTTAAAAAACGAAAGTGTGCCACAAAAAAAGACGATCATCAGTGCGCCGGAAAGAATGAGTCCGAGCCAGCTGTGTGCATGGGTTAACTGTTTAAGCGTTTGTTTATTCATTTAGAAAAACCATAAAGTAGATAAGCCGCGCAGTAAAAAAAGAGGCTGGATACTGTAAACAGTGCGGATCTGAGCCATGCCTTATGAGTGGATGCTGCTGCATAACAGTAAGTCATTATCAGCGCCCAAGCTGGCGTTAATAGCAAAATGGCACAGCTAATCATAAGTGCGGTCAGTGCTGGGTAAATCAGACTGATTCCGGTTGGTATAAACAAGAGCACGCATAATCCGGCAATCATACCGGCCAGTGTTTTATGCCACATACTGAATTCCCCGCGCTAAATAATGCAAAGTCACTGAACTGGCAAAAATAAACAAGGTACTTTGTTTTAACCATTGTGGGTGATGAGCCAGCAACAGGATGCAAGCTGGCATGAGCAACATATTCATTAATAGCAGGCTTATCACGGCAACCAGTTGCGACCAGTCATGACGGATGAGCCAAAAATAGCTAATCAAATTTAATACTAAAAAAGCCGTCCAGGCGATAGCGGGCGGAATTAATGCCTGTTTTTTAGTGTGATTAATCTGTTGTCTCGGACTGGCTGCATATACCAGCGCACAGCCTAACCAATAAAAGGGGATTAATATAAAAAATGCCAAGCTATGCTCCTTATATCTGACAGAATGGCTTACATTTATTCGTTTAAAAGCAGGGATAAACCAAAATGGCGGCAACCGGACCGGTTACCGCCATTTTTTACAGACTCAGATATTAGAAGTTATAGCTCAGGGTTAAACGAACATCTCTGCCGGCAGAGTTTTGTCCGGAAATAATTTCATAACCCGGGTTATGGCGTAAATCTTCAACTGCGCCTTGGCTGAGGTAAGTTTTATCGAATAGATTTTTTACCGCTAAATTGACTTTAATGGCCTCAGTTGGCGACCATGAAGCGTACAAATCGTGAAGGCTATAGCCTTGTTTGCTTGCAGTCAGTGTGCCTTCATAAGGCCCGCCTGCGTCAACAATAATGTCAAACGGGTCCATAGATTCAACGTACTGGCTGACCCAGCCTAAGGTAATTTTGTCGTTGACTAAATAACTCAAGTCAAGAATATAGTTATCACCCATAGACGTTGCTGTTGAACTGTGGAAATAACGGGTTGCGGTATCACCGTTTAATTCTGTAGTGGCATGGTTTAAATCTAAATGAGCATAGAAATTGTTGATATTGAAATCAAACTGTAAATAATAACCTTGAGTTTCAAGATCATGTTCCAGGTTTTCGGCAACTTTGCCCCAAGGTGCCATGCTGCCGATTGGATCTTCAATTTTAGATTCGTAGCGGCCAATACCGAGTACAAAGTTTTCGCCTTCATAATCCAGACCAAATTCTAGATTGGTTGCGGTTTCGGCTTTTAAATCCGGATCATTGGAATAATAACCGACTTTGTAAGAATCTTTAACTTTAGGGCCTCGAATTGCAGAAGCATAACCTGCACTCAATCCAAGTTTATCGGTTAGCGCAAAACTGGCACTGATATTCGGTGATATACCGCTGTCCGTTATCTTCATGCCTGTCCAGTCAGTTAATTCGTAATCGTCAAACCGTGCGCCAGTTGAAATGGTGACAATGTCATCTAAATTAATCACACTTTGCGCAAATACCCCTAAAACCCGACCTTCTTCGTTAGTTGGAATTTCTGCCAGCGAGCTTTCGTCTGTGCGGTAGTTGATACCATAAACTAAATAGAGGTTATCCAGTATAGATTTATTTTGAATATTTAAACCTTGTGATTTTACTTCACCAAATACCGGAGATTCACCGTAATAACGCGTTTGCTCCTGATTGGACTGATAAGCAGTTACTCTAAAATCAACCAAATCACTGCTCAGGTTATCGTAACCATAGTTTAAAATAATGCTTTCACGCGTACCTTTAGTTGGCGATAAAGTGTTTTTTGCACTGGGTATTAACTCAGGCTTATATAAAATATCGCCTTCTTCTTCCAAGTTTTCATAGCTAACTGATAAGTACTGGCTGTCGGTTAGATAAGCAACCCCTTTTAAATAACCCAAGGTTTTTTCAGAGCCGCTGCCAACAATCGTATTACCATCGCCATCCTCTAAATCACCTATATCTGAGCTGACTAGGTTAATTAAGGCGCTGTATTTTCTATCATCGTCAGCTGCATATGCGGTTAAGCTATATTTGTTGCCACTGCCATTGGTTAGATGTGACGCTTTTAAAATACCCCCTACATTTTGTTCTGCTTTTAATAAATCAATAGGGGATTTAGTGGTCATTCTGACGGCACCGCCTAGTGCCCCCGGACCAACGGCAGCACTACCCGTGCCGGCTTCAACTTCAACCTGTTTTAAAATTTCAGGTTCTACTGTAATACGTCCAGTGTGATGGAATACGGCTTCAGCAATTTCAGCGCCATCAATTGAGATATATAACATGTCTTCACCTACATTACGCAGGTAGATTTTTTGCGAAGAAGAAACCGAACCACCAACATTGATTGAAGTGTCTAAACGGAAAATATCTTCCAAATCATTGGCCTGAATTTTTTCTAATTGTTCTTCATCAATCAAACGGTCTAAACCTGTCGTTGCCTGACCTTTTACAACAATCATTTCAACGTCTTCTTGCTGAATGTCTTTTTTTGCTTTGTTAGTCTGACTGTCTTGTGCAATTGCGGAAGTGGTTTGAGTTGCCAGTAAAATTGCAAGTGGCAGGGATGCGAATTTAAATCGATTAGATTTTATGTGCATTGATTGTGTCCTTTTTATAAATTTTGCGTTTTCAGTGTAATAAACGTGGTAATTATTCTCATTTGCATTTAATAATGCCAGTAAATTTACAACTGTTACATTTAAGATGAGGGGACAGCGGCAAAGACAATATTGCTTGAGTCAGCTGTATTGATTTAAAAGATGGTTTCAGTGAATGTTTTAAAGCGCAGCGGACAAGCAGACATAAAAGCAGGTAGCCGAGATATTTAACCTCTAGCAATCTTATCCGCAGCTGAGGTCAGTTAAGCGGGCACCAGCATTTTCGTCTGGTGCAACACAGGTTTTATTTATCGGTTAAGTGGTCAGCTCAAAATGGGTTACATTGTCATTCATCACAGCTTGCATGCTTAGCTTATCTGCAGTGACATGAGTGAGTTTAATATTTTTAACCGGATTTTCGCGCTGGCCTTCAATTTTACAAATAAAATCAGCCGATTCGAGATGAATATTTTTGAGTTGAATATTTTCAATTTCAGTTAAGCGTACTTCATAAGTAGGCACTAAGTCTTTCCACTGATAAAGTACATCGGTTTCAATCGCCAGTGCACCGCCTTTAACCGCTTTAACCTGAATATTGCTAACATAAATATTGCGGACAAAACCACCGCGACGTTCATTGGTTTTTAGCAACACCATATTGCCTGTACCTACGGTATATTGCGTACCGTCTTCAAACTTACAGTTATGAATATAGACATTCTCAATTCCACCTGAAAGTTCGCTGCCAAGTGCAACCAGCTGATGAGCACGTTTGATTAAACAATTGCGCATTACCAGATTTTTAGTTGGGGTATTTAGCCGCCAAGCATCCTGATTACGGCCCGCTTTAATGGCAATGGCGTCATCTCCCTGATCAAATATGCAATCTTCAATCAGCATATTTTGCGTCATTTCAGGATCAACACCGTCGTTGTTATGGCCATGTGCTTTCACTTTAACACGGCGGATGACAACATCTGTGCATAAAAATGGGTGTAGCACCCAAAATGGACTGTCTTCAATTTCAATATCTTCAATTAAGATATGTTTGCAGCGATTAAACTGGACAAAATGAGGCCGTAAATTTGCCCCGTCAAATACCATCTGGCGATCCGCCAGCGGCTCGTTTTTTGACATCTGATGGTATAACTTAGCCAATGCCTGCATGTGCGGCTCGGGCCTTTCGTACCAAACTTGCCAAACATCTAATTTGGCTTTGAGTTTCCCCGAACCTGAGATGGCAATATTTTCGCATTCAAATGCATATATCAGCGGCGAATAGTTAAAACACTCCATGCCTTCCCAGGTGGTTTGCACGGCCGGTAAATAGTCATTTGGGTCTTCAGAAAACAGCAATATCGCACCTTGCTCTAAATGCAGATTGAGATTGCTTTTCAGGTGAATTTTGCCACACAGCCATTCACCTTTTGGAATAATTACCCGGCCTTGGTTCTGACTGGCTAAATCAATGGCTTGTGAAATTGCCTGGTTATTTTTAAGTTTATCACCCGGCTCAGCGCCATAGTCGATAATATTAAATGTGCTGGCGTTTGAGAAATCCGGCACCTGAATTTCGGGCATTTCAAATGGCGCGTCAACTTGAATTTTTTCCATAAGGTAAACTGTGTGACTGATAATTTAAATTAAGGTTATGATAATGCATTTTTAGTCATTATCAATCATAATTGTTCAATAGGATGTTTGCGGTTAATGGATGAACGTTTAAGGCTAAAAGTTAGTTAAAATCAGACTAAACACAATACATATTATCCCTTTAATACAATGCCTGAATTGACTTAAATTTAGGAAAACAATCATGCTTAAAACAATTTCATTTTACCTGTTAGCCAATTTCTGAATGTCCCATAGCCTTTGGATGTTTATAATCGTTAAAGCGAATAAAAGTGCGAACCCAATACAATTAAGATTTTTCGGTTCTATAACTATAATGCTTGGCTCTGAACTCAGTTCTAATTGACTCGATAAATTGAGATTTAGCCATCAATAAACCCTCAAAATTTTAAATGCTGTTTATTTATACAGTTGTAGTGGCGATACGCCAAAAACTCAAATTATTTCTCGCTTTGTGTTTAACAAGGTATTGGTTTTATGGATATGGTATAAATTAACAGTTTAATTTTATTTATTTTTTATAATAATGAGTTTACATAACGACCCTATATTTGACTCGCTTTGACGATTGGCTTGGTTTCTGCCCTAAAATAATTGTTGCATTTTAGTTAATCTAGGCTTAAGTTTATGAAATTATTAATTTAAAACGTATTGGAATGGTGTTGATGGACTCAATGTTGAAAAGTTCTATACGCACTTCTGATGATTAAGCTGTTATACGTATAGGGAAGTATGGTGGGTTATTTAGTTTTAGGTGTTTTTCTTTTTGTTCATTTTTACATATCTTTTTTAGTGTGTAATTATTTTGCAAAGTCGTATGAACAAAAGCTAAATAAAGTTTCAAAAACCTTAATCACTTTATTTACTGGTCCGCTAACCTTTGTTCTTATGATGCTAGTAATTTTTATAACTCCGTTAAAAAATACTGAAGCAGGTATAATGGACGGTGGTTTATTTTTAATGCTTATCCTTTTTACGCCGTTGTTTCCAATTGTAAGTTTCGGCTTAGTTAAACTGGCTCACAAATTTAGGTATTGTGTAAAATACGTATAACAAGCGGTTTATGGCAGGGACGCAAAAAGCTTGGCTTGCGTTCGTTCCTCACTAATTATAGCCAAGCATTTTCCGCCCCATAACCGGGCGTTAGCTGGGCGTTATGCATTTGAATCAGGGAGTACGAAGATGATAATTTCACCATATGTCACGTTTATGGGGCTGTATTCAGTACTATTAATTTTCAGCTATCAAGAGTATAAATCAGCGCGCAACGAGTCATCGAACGGCCTAGTTTTATCTATTATCTGGTCAATTTCGGGAGTGGTGGCATTTTGTTGGTTAGTTGTCACAATTACCGAACTGATTTATGGGGCTTCTACTGCTTTTGTAAGCCTTACAGTGCAGTCTGTGATCGCAGTACTGTTACTGTTTTTCTCTTACAAAGTCGCAGTTTATTTTAAGCGGCGTTAGGCACTCTATGAAATCAACTTTAATGTTCTTGTTCGTATTCATGGCTAGCACTGCGAATGCGTGCTTCTCACCAATCAAAGGTGAGAAATATGATTCTTTACTAAAGATTACGAAGCTCAAAGAAAAAAACCATTACCAAATAGTTGTACCTCAGTACTTAGATAAAGACAGGGAGGCTGCCCAAATTATTTTGGCTTACTCCAAAAATGGAGCTGGTGGTATTCCAATTTATGAAAAAAATGAAATACTAGAGCCCACATTAATCAACGGTAAGTTCGTAGCCAAATTTGAGGTGGCACAACAAAAAGAACAGCCTTATATAGTTGTAATGTGGTGGCATAAAATGGATGGTATGTGCGGTATTCAGGCCAATTCACAATACTTAGAGGTCGAGTAATGCCTAACAATACGTTCAACGCGATCGCAATACCCTCCGTTTGTTTTATTTGAATGTGCTTCGCACATTATTGCGCAAAAATAAACTCCGGCCATTGCGCCGGTTAACTTGGCGTTAAATTTCAGGATTGTTCATGGACGTAAAGGTTTACCCGTACAAATTGAGTGATATTGATGAGCTATATAGTGTTGTATCCTCATCTGCTGATCATCTAAGGCCTTGGATGCCTTGGCTCCATCCTGGTTACTCTCAATGTGACACAGAAAGCTGGGTCAATAAATGCATTGAAGATTGGAATAGCGGCATCGCTTACAGGTATGTAGTTCGATCAGTAAAAACGGATGAAATTATTGGCAGCGTCGGCTTAGAACGAATTGTGCAGGCGCATAAGATAGCGGAGCTGGGATATTGGATTGAGTCAAATTCAATAAATAGTGGTGCTGCGACACGAGCCGGAAAAAAAGTTGTCAGTGAAGCCTTTATTACCCATGGACTTCAACGGATAGAAATTAATGTGCTTACTGATAATGCGCCAAGTAACAAAGTGGCGCTGAATATTGGTGGTTTGTTTGAAGGTACATTTAGAAATAAATTGTTTCATAAAGGACGTAGTAATGCAGCTAATTGCTATTCAATCGTGCCGGGAGATTATAAAATTTAACAAACGCAGCCCGCGTAGGTTGGGACGAACGAAGTGAATCCCAACAATATTATTTAACAATGCCAAATGTCGAGATTCAGCTAGGCTCGTGCCAACCCACCCAATATTTATCAAATATGCGAAAGATACAAAACGTTTCCCAATCGCTCAAAGCGAAGATTTAAACGGTTCCAGAACCCGACAATGAGGCTTAGGGTAATAAATGTACACCTTACCTTCAGATTACCACGCAGAGCGTGGGAACTAGCAGAAAATTGATCTAGGTAACCAGACTGGCTAAAGTTTTTATCTCAATTGGTGGCTTACGCGCCCACGGCGCTAAACCCCCCTACATCACTGCGTTTGAGCTTACGTAGGCGAGAAGCTTGCTCTCGCGAATTATTTCCGGAGTAAACCCGCTGCTAAGATTCATTGTAGGTCGCCATTTATGGCGAAATAAACGATATTTTTCGGTTAACGGTAATTGCTCCTGCATTGCTCTATTACCTAGCGCCATGCAGGCAAAGCCGAACAAATGTCCGATTCTCGCTCATTTACGACGCTCGACTAAACTCGTTTTGGGGCAGAAACGAGGTACGCTTGAAGGTCCAAAATAGGCAATTTTTTAACTTTCAGATTTGATTCACTCAAACTTTTCTTACCTGACAGGCCAAGTTAACACTTATTAAAATGCTAACTCGCTGACAGCCGGCGTTTTAATGTTGAGCTAAATCATCAATAATGGTGACTTCATAGTTTGATATCCAGTTTTGCAGGGTATTTTCCCAGGCGCTCACGTCCCAGTTATATTCATTGGCTAAATCAATGGCGGTGCGCATATATTTAACCGCTTTGGCTAATTGTCTGGGTTTAGATTTAAAGTTGAGCATGGCGCGTAAATACCGGTAGTCAGGGTTAGTATGAGCGAGCTCTCTGACTTGCCATAAATGCTCAGTTGCCCCCGGTAAATCTGTTAAATCGCCAGTGTCTAATATTTTTATCTCAGCTGCTTTTAAACCGGCAAATTGATAACCATTCGCTGCAGCCCGCTCAAACCAGAACAGAGCTTTTTGTTTATCAGTGAATACCCAGGGCGAATTGAGCAAAAAGGTGCCTAATCTATATTCTGCTCGGGCGTAACCGGCTTTTGCCGATTCACTTATCAATTCGATAGCTTGTTGAATGTGCTTTTGTTCTCGGTATAAAAATAAGCCATATTCATACTGGGCAATAGGGTGGCCTGCTTCAGATAAAACTTTGAGTTGGCTAACCCATTGCTGTGGCTTTGTTTGCAACCATTCAAATTGCATTAATAAAACTGTGTATGCAAATCTGTCTTCTAACTTTTTACTGGTTTTTAGCTCGCGAGCGTAAGCCTTTAAGCGCCGATAAAACCTTTTATATTCACTGTTAAGTTGGTTTTTTGAATAATTTGCAATGCCGAGTTTTGCCCGACCGATAAACGGGGTTTTAGCACCTTCAGTTTCGCCGGGCGTGGTCTTAAATCTGGCAAAATTATGTTGGGTTATTCTTATCAGCTTGCTATTTTGAGAGACGAAAAATTCTTCATACTCCATATTTCTGACCGAGCCATCTGGATGTATTTCGTAATCGACAATCGCTGAATAGGCAGGGCCGATTCTTTTCATATTGTATGCCATTTGCAATCTGGCCAGTTGTAACTGCTGATCTGACTTGTATTCTGTATTAGTCGGCGGAGGTGGCTCTTGCCATATGAGTCTCTGATTTAACGTTTGTTTAACTCGTGTATTTGATTGCTCAATATTTTTGATTATTTTAAGCGAGTCGTTTTGAAATCGTTCAGGCGAGAGTGATGCGTTAAACTTGATTTTGTGCTTCAGTTTTTCCGCTAATATTTGTGGGAAGTAGGTTTGTTGAATATTCTTGATTCCATAGACAGCTAAAATTTCTTTAATTGATTGTTCTATTTGGGATCTCGAATTTTCCGGTATATGTTCTAATAGTTGGGCCACTATGTCGGCTGAATCCGCGAAGTTTTGTTCAGCTGCTAAGCTAAAATACATCAGCGCTTTAAGCTGACTTTTTTCAGCGCCTAATCCGTTTAAATGTAGGTTTGCTAACTGGTAATAAGCTCTGGCATATCCAATATTGGCTGAATACAGATAGGCTTGGTAAGCTGCTTGATAATTCCCATCATGATATAAATCATCTGCTTGTTTGATATCAGCTGCAAAAAGTGAGAGCGGACAAATAAGTGCGCAGAGAAAAAATATTTGCCTAAGCTGATAAAAAAACACGTTTGCTCCTTTTATTTGAACTATCCATTCTAATGCCTCTAATTTCTACTTTTGTAGTAGTTTTGTCAAGGCTTGTAAAATATCAACAAAAAACAAAATTTAATTTGAGTCTGCACAATTTAAAAGCGCTCAGTCAGCACAACCATTGTACGCCGTAAGTTAACTTGCCTTAAGCATACCGTTTCCGCCAGAAATTCAGCATAAACTCATTGATTTCCCACTGATTGCCGACCGCTTGTTTGGTATAAGGCAGGGTAGGCATATAAGGGAAAGGGCCAAACTCTGTGGTCATTGTCAGTTTGCCTGACTGTGCTCTTTTTTGTTCTGCAACTGCATCCCACCAGGCCAGGTGCGCATCAAATGCGGTTTTCCATTCCGGCGCTCTGGGGTCGTTAACTTGCGGGCCGTGTGCATAGCCAACCCGGGCATGGACATGGTCGGTACGCTCAAGCGCCAGTTTAACGGCCGCTTTTTGATCTGCCAGTAAAGAGGAAGCCACATTAACCCAGTGAGAAATATCTAACGTCAGGCGTAAATCAGCAAATGCTTTTAAATAGGCTTCACTGATATGGCTGGCAAATAAAATTCTGGCTCTGTGGGTTTCATGGGTGATGCTGATACCGGATGCGGCTGCCTGTTCACTGCTTTCCTGAAAAAAAGCATTGGCCTGTGATTGGGTAAAATAGTCCCGTCCGGTATGACAGTTAACGCGCTCGGGCGACAAAGTTAATGCCCGTTTTAGGTTATTTTTATAAATTTGAAAATGCTCGTTAAATGCCCCCTGATGAGCGCCGACCAGCCATATGGTTTTAAGATCATATTTTTCAATGGTATTCATCACCGACGCTGTCTCTTTTTCTGCCGGCAACCAGAGTTCAACCCCGTCATAACCCACTTGTTTAGCTTTTTTACAAAAATCATCCAAACTGCCTTTAAATCCCCAGTTAGTCGCAAATATAGTTAACGCCAGCGGTTGTTTATGGTTTGCGTTTGCGGCATTTAATGCTAAAGCCGGATTAAGGCTGGTGCCAGCAGTGGCGGCTGAAGCAAGTGAATAATTTAAAAATTGTCTTCTTGTAATCATAAGTAATCGCTTAAAGTTACCAGAGTAAAAGGAGCGGAATTGCAATCGCAAAAAGCAAGGTTGCGAGGGCTCGCAGGTTAGATACAAAAAACAGTTTGCCAATGTCTCCGGCCTGAAAAACGGGTTTTTTACCGCTTATCATAGCTTTAACCAAATTTTGTTGTTTAACCAATACATAGAAAAAAACAATCACCAGATGAATCCAGATAAGCCCAAGCAAAATATTAAAAATTAAGCCATGCCAATGGGTTGCCGTATCTGAGGATTCTTTTATGACAAGATCAGCAAGCGGCCCGGAAAATCCGACATCATCGTTAGCAAACAAACCTGTAATGACCTGACTTAAAATGATGACTAAAAATAATATGACCATCCAGCCACCGGCCGGATTATGACCGGCATGATAATCGTCATGCTTGTTAAATGATTTAATCAGGTAACGTACGGCTCGCCATGGCCATTTAACAAAGTCACTGAATCTGGCGGTTCTGGCTCCAATGACCCCCCAAATTAAACGATAAGTGAGCAGTAATAAAACAAACAAACCGCTGTATAAATGGGCATCTAACCAGCGCATTTCCATGGTTAACCAACAACTGAATATAGCAAGCACAAGTAACCAGTGGAATAATCGAGTTGGAATATCCCATATTTTGATTTCAGGCTTACCTGATGGTGCTTTAAACATGCTTGACCTCTTTTAAAATGATATTTCGTGTCAGACACAATTGTTTAATTTGAGGTGTCACCAGTTGCGGATGAAGGCTTAATTTGGACAATTGTTTATTTTGTTGAATGAGCTGCATTAAAGTTTGCTCTGATATATTAACACCTTGCAGGTAGGCTTCTTGCAATTGGTGCATGTTCAACAGGACAGTTTTAGATTTATCAGTGAGCTGAGTGTCCCAAAGATAGAGTGAACTGATATAAGGGCTAATGGTGTTTAGAGTTGCAAATGCCTGATCGTTCAAAGGTGTGGTTAGAGAGACAGTGCTAAAGCGCAGCAGGTGGCTGTTACGCGCAATAAAGTTAAAGGCATGTGGGAAATTGGATGTAACAGACATCAGTGCTTGTTTTACAGGTTTACGAGCTTGTTTAACTGCCTGATAATCAATTGTCGGTATGCTGACTTCAACTACAGGAGCAGGTGCATTCGGAAAATCTGCCTGAGTCAGACTGGCAGATGCGCCTTTATCAATCCACATTTTTAGCAGGTTAAGCTCATCTTCTGTCGGTTTATCCCAACCGAGCGGCGGCATTAATCGTTTATCATTCTCTGGCAGTTCTATGCGCGCTATCATCTCACTGGCCGCGCTGCTAAAGGGAATAATATTGTGTCCGCTTTTACCTGAATATCGGGTGTGAAGGTAATTATCAATTCTCAAATCACCTTTAGCTTTACGTGCATCGTGGCAGGCAGCGCAGTATTTTGTCAATACAGCTTGTATTCTGTGTTGATAAAACGCATCTTTTTTGAGCTCAATGGGAGATTTTAATCCTAACGCAACTTCGGTTTGGTAGCGCAGAACCGGCTCGTTGAATAGCCAGACACCAGCCAGAATTAAAGTCACCAGCCCGACCCAGCTAAAGTAACGTATCGAGCTTAATCCTTTATTTTGATTGTATTTTGGCATTGATTTCATTCCTGTTGACCGGTTATGCCAAAATCTGAGATACAACCCGGCAGTGATTAACCCCGGTTAATTTTTGCTCTAATCCCTGAAACGGATAATTCAGTGATTGATAATCAAATCCCAACAAATAAAGCAAAGTGGCATGAAAATCATGCACAGATACAGGATCTTTCACAACTTCATACCCCATATCATCCGTTTCTCCGTGAGTATATCCGCCTTTTACACCGCCGCCTGCAACCCAAACGGTATAGGCTGAAGGGCAATGGTCTCGACCCAATAAGGCGGCATTATCAATTCCGCCGCGGTTTTCTTTCATCGGGGTGCGGCCGAATTCACCGGCAAATACCACTAAAGTATCTTCCAATAAACCAGATTGTTTTAAATCAGTTAGTAATGCCGAAATAGGCTGATCGATTTGTTTGCACTTGTCTTTAAAGCCCAGATTAAGAGCGTCTTGTTTGCTGGCCCCATGACTGTCCCAGCCCCAGTCAAATAATTCAATAAAACGCACTCCGCGCTCTGCCAGGCGTCTTGCAACCAAACAGTTTTTGGCAAAGCTGGCTTTGCCTTCTTCAATCCCATATTTCAGTTTGGTTGCCTCACTTTCCTGATTAATATCAAATGCATCTGTGGCTTCAAGTTGCATTCGAAAAGCCATTTCATATTGTGCGGTACGAGTGATGGTTTCAGGATCAGAAAATTTATTGTAAGTATCTGAATTAAGGGCATTAAGTGCATCCAGCACATTGCGTCTGGCACCCCGGCTAACCCCTTTGGGATTATCCAGATAAAGTACTGGCTGGCCTTCTGAGCGGCACTGCACGCCCTGATAAATACTGGGTAAATAACCTGACCCCCAGAGCGCTTTGCCACCTGAGGGCAATGCGCCCCCCGAAGCCAGCACAATGTAGCCGGGTAAATTTTGGTTTTCTGTGCCTAAACCATAAGTTGTCCATGAGCCTAATGATGCATTGCCTAATTGCACTGAGCCGGTTTGCATTAATAGCTGTGCCGGTGCATGGTTAAACTGATCGGTATACATAGATTTGATAAAGCAGATATCGTCCACATGCTGGCTTAAATGGGGTAAACGGTCTGACATCCAGGCACCGCTTTCGCCGTATTGATTAAAGCTGTATTGAGGTCCCATTAATTTTGGTACACCGGTTAAAAAGGCAAATGACTTACCTTCTAAAAATTCAGCCGGGCAGTCTTTACCGTCATATTTCGCCAGTTCGGGTTTGTAATCAAACAGTTCAAGTTGACTCGGTGCGCCCGCCATATGCAGGTAGATAACCCGTTTGGCTTTGGCCGGAAATTGAGGCGGTAGTGGCGACAGTGGGCTTTTGGGATCGCGGCTAAAATCTAAATGAGCACCTGCCGCGCCTGCTGTTTGAATTCCGGCCAGCTGATTTAAAAATAAAGCACCGCCTAATCCGGCAGCGCCCTTTAAAAAAGTGCGCCGAGTTTGGTTTTGGAGTTTAGCTAACTGTTTTTCAAGCGGCTCAAATTGATTAAATTTTTTCATAGCTTACCTATTCAGGCTGGTATCCATATTCAGTAAGGTTGAAGCAACATCTGTCCATGCGGCTAATTCGCTGTGTTCTGCGGTTTGATGTAGGGCTTGTGACCGGGAAAAGCTTTCTTTGATGATGCGCATTTCGGTGTCACTGGCGGGTCGGCTACTCACCCGGATAAATCCCTGATTAATCGCGGCGTTAATGCCGTTTTGCTGTGCTGTCGCGATCAAAATTTTAGCCAAGGCTTGCGCTGCTTCGTGATAAACCACATCGTTTAAGGTTACTAATGCTTGCAACGGGGTATTGGTGGTAAACCTTTGCGCTGCGCTAACGGTATGACCGGTATCATCAAATGTAACAAAACTTGGATACGGAGAGGTTCTTTTATTGTAGGTATAAATGGCTCTTCGGTACCTGTCTTCATCCTGTGCTTCAACCCATTTTTGGCTGTTATAAACCGTTTGCCAGACACCTTCTGGCTGTGGTGGCATAACGGATGCGCCAAATTGTTTGGTGGATAATAAGCCAGCTGAAAATAAGGCCTGATCACGCACCATTTCAGCAGTTAAACGCTGTCGAGGGCCGCTTGCTAAATAAGTATTGTCAGGATCGGCATCCAGTTTTTGTTGAGTTGCCACTGCACTTTGGCGGTAAGTTGCGGATAAGACCATGGTTTTTAATAAGGCTTTGATATCCCAGTTTACCTCGTCCTGAAAATATCGTGCGAGCCAGTCTAATAACTGAGGATGGCTTGGTGTATCGCCAATACTGCCAAAGTCTCCCAGGGTTTTAACTATACCTTGTCCAAATAATTGAGCCCAGAATCGGTTTACCGCAACTCTTGCTGTTAGCGGCTGATCATCTTTAAAAAACCATCTGGCCAGATCCAGTCGGTTGGCCCGATTGAGTCTGTTATCCAGTTCACTGGTAAATACTGCCGGTGTGAGTGGTTTTATATCTGTGTCTTTTTTGTCAGCGTAGTTTCCGCGGTTGTATACCCGGGTTGAGCGACGTGACTGAACCAGCTGCTCTTGCATAACCGGAAGGCGGGCGGCCTTAACTGAACGTATTTGGGTGGTGAGCTGTTTGGTGCGCTTAAGTTGCTTGGCTATTTTAAGACTTGGCCTATCAGCACTCACAGTCAGTTTTAAATTACGCAGGTAATAAGGTTTACCATCACGGCGGTTATCTTTTTGCAGTTGTGCAATTGTTATAGATAAACGGTCGCCTTGCTCTAATATGGCAGGTGTATCTAAAACAGCTGTACTGGTAATTTTTGTATTGAGTAAATTGGCATTTAAGCCGGTTAGCCAACTTGCATCGAGTGGAATATTTCTGTCCTCCCGCTCGGCATTAATGCTCAGCATACGGTTAAAACCATAAACGGAAGTTGGAATAAAATACGCAATATTGAGTGGTTCTTTTTGACCATTTTTGCGAATGATTTCGAGTGCTATCTGCTCTATGCTAAAGCCATCTTCCGGCGTATGAATAGCCACTTCAGGTGCCAGCGGCGCAACACTAAAATCCAATGCGGCGATTGTCCGGGTTTTGTTTTGTTCACCTTGGGTTGTTAGGCGGTAGCTGGCAATTGAGGGGATACCGGCTTTAGGTTCGTGCAATTGTCCGTTTTTTATTGCCAGTGGAATGATTTGACTGTCACTCGTTGGCGACGGTTCTGCCTGAGTCGCTAAATAATTTTGGTAAGCCGCTATCTGTTTTTCATTTAATCCATCACAACTGACTGAAACTCGATTGTGCGCTGGTTTACATGCCTGCGCTAATTGTCTAATCGATTCGTCATAATAAAACCATTCGCGTTTTGCCAGTGCCTTTTCGGCCGCTTTATTATCAATGTGCGCTTGTGCAAACTCGAGTTGAGGCCATGGCTCATTAGTTTGCCATTGACGGACCTGCTCAATGATTGAAGTCCGGCTGTTTGCCAGTTCGGTTTGCCATTTAAATAAGGGAATTCTTTGATTTTTATCATAAGCAAATTTTAAAGTAGGGCTGTCATCATGACGATCAGCATCTTCTGATGTATTAAAAAATGCGAGCGAATTAAAATACTCTTTGTGATGAATCGGATCATACGGGTGCGCATGACATTGCACACAGTTCATCGTAATGCCATTAAGCGCTATCCAAGTCGTCGCATTACGATCCATTACGGCATAGGTTCGGTATTCTTCATCATCCGTGCCGCCTTCATCATTGGCTGGGGTTAAACGATGAAAGGTGGTGGCAATTATATCGTCCATAGACGGATTCGGTAATAAATCGCCAGCCAGTTGTTTAATAACAAAATCATCGTAGGACATATTTTGATTAAAGGCTTTGATTAACCAATCTCGATACGGCCAGGCATCTCTGTGTTTATCGCGCTCAAAGCCCCGCGAATCTGCATATCTGGCAATATCAAGCCAGACACTCGCCCAGCGTTCACCATAGGCTGCAGAGGATAATAAGGTATCGACCATTTTCTCATATTTATCCGGACTCTGGTTGCTGACAAAGGTTTTTATTTGGGTTTGTGTGGGCGGCAAACCGATTAAATCTAAGCTGACCCGGCGCAGCCACTCATAGTCTGTAGCGGGTGGATTAGGCTCGAGTTGTTTTGTTTGCATTTTGGCTAAGACAAATTGGTCAATCGGATTGTTTATCCATTTGTCTTGTTCAATGGTTGGAGGTTTGCTTGAAACCGGAGGAATAAATGCCCAGTGTTCTTCCCACTGAGCGCCCTGATTTATCCAATTTTCTAATAATTGTATGTCGGATTCACTTAATGCCGGTCGTTTATAGGGCATTCGGCGAGTCGGGTCATTTGATTTTATCCGCTGAATAAATTCAGATGCTTTAGCATCACCAGGCACGATATTGAGTCTGCCAGAGTTACCCCGAGCCAGAGCCTCTTCTCTGAAAATATATGAAATACCACCTTGTTTTGTGACGCCTCCATGGCAGCCAACACAGTTTTTATTGAGGATAGGGCGAATTGATTCGTTAAAACTGATTAATTTTTTATTTAATGTTTGCGGCGCCTGATCTTCTGTACAACCGGCAAGGCTTAGCATTAGCAAAGCTGTTATTATACTGGTTTGCTTTACTGATTTTGACAAATGGCTTGGACGGTTTGAGCGCATCAGGTTAACTAAATGCTCGAGTACAGCCGCCAAACGTAGATTTTTATGATAGCTAAGTTTCATACACCCACTCTCTGTTGAGGTTAAATCAGAGAAAATTAGTTGCCAGATAATTGTTTTATATCTTATTTTTAAAATTTTCTACTGACACTGATTCGCTACTACAAGTGCTAAAAACAGCGGCCCCAGATTTACCCCAACAGGCTAATTATAAATTTAATAACGATAAAACACTTTTTAAGATTAACAATAAAACTACATAATTAAATTATGTTTTTACGATTAGTTAACTATAAATGAGGTTTGACACCGGTGTCAACAGATGGTGGAATCGTTTACCTTACAAAAAGTGATAAATTGCTAAGTTCACAAGCAGGTTAGATCTGACTAATCGAATACCCTAAGGTCAACAAGCCTTAGAACGATGAAGCTAAATTTGAATATTTAATGAGCTGAATCTAGATTGTTTATAGCTTTATATTTGATTTATTGAGCCACATAAGTTTTTTAGCTGCGTGAAAAGCTGTTCTGCCCGCACTTTTGTGCAAACAATCTACAGCTTTGTGCATTGAGAGGTTTATGCGCTGAGACTAGTATTAATTTGATCAATTTGAATAAAACTAACTGACAGGTTAAGTGTCGGAATATTGGCCAATTACAAGACCTGCTGCAATTTAACTGAAAAGGAGCGACAGAATGAGTGATGTTAATCAAACCGTTGATGATATGAAGATTATCCGAGCAGGTTCGGTTGAGCCCATTGCAGGTCCGGCCGATTGGTTCACAGGCGAGGTGTATATTAGTAGCCTGTTTAATGCGCCAAGCCCTTCACGGCTGGGGGCGGCGGTGGTTAATTTTGAGCCGGGTGCACGCACGAACTGGCATTCTCATCCGCTAGGCCAAGTGCTGGTCGTTACCAAAGGGGTAGGCTGGACACAATGCGAAGGTGGGCGCAAAACAGAAATCAGACCTGGTGATTTAATTTGGTGTAATTGTGGGCGCAGACACTGGCACGGTGCAACTGATACACAAGCAATGCAGCACGTCGCTGTTCAGGAGGCATTGGATGGTAAGCCGGTCGATTGGTTTGAACCCGTTGCCGATGACGATTATCTGGCCGAAGTTTCTGAATCGTAACTTTTATTGAAAAAAGCGTGAGCTGCCACAGTTAGCTGGCAGCATGCTTTAATTTAACTCAGTCAATACATATTCGCCCATTTCTTCAATTACCTCTTTCGCTGAGCGCCGTGAGGGTTTTAAGTTCAGCGCAATATGATTTACACCAATTTCTCTATGCCTTTTTAGTCGCTCCAGTAAAGCATTTCGCCCGATCCTGACAATATTGTAGTATCGCTGATAGGGTGCATTCGGGTTGGGATCTAAATCAAAAAATGTCGCGTAGCCATAAGCCGGTGGTGTTTGCTCACCTGCATTAATTTTTAGCGATGCAACTATGTCTTTTATGGCTGCTGCATCGTCAACCGACCATATCCAGGCATCCAGGTTTTTAGCTAGCCATTCAATCGGCTGACGTGATCGTCCGACCGCTATCATAGGGACTTTATGATTTATTGGTTTAGGGTGCATATCGAGATGACCATTCAAATTTCCATAATGCTGGCTCGAAAATCGAGGAAAGTGCTCAGTATGTAAGGTTTTTATAATATCGATGGATTCGCGGTAGCGCTCTGCCCGGTTATCAAACTCGGCACCAAAAGCCGGGTATTCCGCAGGCCGGTCACCGGTAGAAACACCTAATATAAAACGACCACCGGATAAATAATCAGTCGATACGGCTTGTTTGGCCACAACGACAGGATCTTTAAGAGGCAGTATGATGCCTGCCGTCCCTAATGTAATATGTTCAGTGGAAGCCGCCAGGTAACCGGCATAAACAAAAGGGTCCAGCATTTGTCCGGTGTCACCAAAATTAGGCGCATAAAAAGGGACATCCCGTATCCAAATACTTGAAAATCCTGCTTGCTCAGCCAGTTTGGCCATCTTTTGATGATCTTGTAAACCCGGGAACGGGGAATCCGGATAGGCTTCCAGTGGGGTCAATAAACCTATGCTTAATTGATTTTCTGAGAATACGCGCGTAAAGCTATCAGGTAAGGTATACATGGCTTTATCTCCGGTTAAGCTTGTGGCCAAATAACATCTAACTCAGAGTAGGCAATACGCCATTCCCCATTTATTTTTTCATATTTGTCCAGGTAACGCCCGAGCAGCAATACAGGGTGCGCTGAAGCTGTTCTGTCGGTCACTAAATCGATTAAATAACAGCTACCTTTTGCGGTATCGGAACCGGTCAATTCAATCTGGTGGTTAGTCACTGCATGCATGAAAGGGAAATGTCCGCGATTGAGGCTATCAAAACTCTGATAAGCCTCAGCCAAGCCCGCTTTGATTTCGGATAAACCATTCATGGCACCAACCGTTACTTTTAGTACCGCATCTTCTGTAAATACGGCTCCAAGCTTATCGGTTTGTCCGCCATCGAGTAGGTCACTGTATAAAAGCCTGAGCGAACGAATGGCTTCTTTGTCCAGTAAAGTGTGAATCTGGCGCTGTAATACTTCGTTTATCATAGGTTACCTCAATTAAATTTGGATGATGCAACTATTGTATTGACTAATTTAAAAATGATAATACAGTTTAATTTCCATTCATTCTGTCCTATGGTTCCATAATGAAGCTAATAGAAACGCAATTTTCAGGTGTCGTTGAATTTGTTGAAACGCTTAAAACCGGTTCGTTTACTTCAGCGGGTAAGCAACTTGGACTGACCGGATCTGCGGTTGGGAAAAGTATTACCCGTTTAGAAAAAAAACTGGGCACTAAGCTGCTTCACCGCACAACGCGAAGCCTCACGCCTACTCAGGACGGGTTAAATTATTATCAAGGCTGGGTAAACATCCTTGATGAAATTAATGCATTAGAGCAAGGTGTCATGGCGGGCAGTGCTACTGTGTCGGGTAAACTGAATATTCATTTACCGGCTGCTTTTGGGCGTCGTCATGTCATGCCTTTATTGTCCCGTCTAGCGTTAGCGCATCCTTTGCTTGAACTGAGTATTAACTTTAGTGAACGCCGGGTTGATTTAATTGATGAAGGCGTTGATTTAGTTGTGCGTATTGGGGAGTTGGAAGACAATGCTGATTTAGTCGCCCGCAAGCTTGGCCGTCAACGTCTGCTTGTATGTGCCAGCCCATCGTTTTTAGCTGAGCATGGGCAACCCGAAAATATCGACGATTTAACTCGTTTTGATTGTATTATTGGCAGTCGGCGCGGTGTGCAGCCTGCTTGGCTGCTTTGCGATAAAAACGGTCGCTTATTCAATCAGCCGGTAAAAGCGAGATTTGATTTTAGTGATGGGGATGCAATGGTATCTGCTGCATTGCAGGGGTTGGGTTTATGCCAGCTTCCGACTTGGTTAATTCACGAATATATTGCCAGTGGGGCGCTGGTGAGTGTATTAGATGATTACGCGGGTGCAGAAATGCCGATTCATGCTGTCTGGCCAAAATCCCGTTATTTAAAATTAAGACAAAGAATTGTGATTGATGCTTTGATTGAAGCATCCCAATTACCTACGTCAGTTTATCAGATTTGAGTTTTGGCTAAACTGAGGTTCATGAAAGATAAAATACTCAGGCAGGCGCTGCCTGAGTATTTAAGGCGGCAAAAATTATAACGCTAATTTTAAAATTTCAGCCACATCAGTGGGTGTAATATCTGCATGTTCGCCTAACTGAACAAATTGATAAGCTTCCAGTTTTTCAATGACACCTGCAATGATAGTCTCATCTAAGTTATAGTCAGAAAGTCGTGTTGCTATACCCATTTCTTCAAAAAACGTTCGGGTCTTTTCAATAGCTTGATGTGCAATTAAATCCTGATCGGTTTCCTGAATATTTAAAACACGTTGTCCGTATTGCACTAGCTTTTGTTTTTTCTGCTCAACTTTATAAGTCCAAACTGCTGGCATCACAATGGCAAGTGTTTGACCGTGATCCAGGCCATAAAAGCCAGTCAGGACCTGACCGATTAAATGGGTCGCCCAGTCACCGGGTACGCCCGTTGATAATAAACCATTTAGGGCTTGCGTTGCGCTCCACATCAGGTTGGCCCTGACATCGTAATTTTCCGGCTCTTTTAACGCTTTCGGACCTTCTTCCAGAATGGTTGATAATAAGCTTTCTGAAAATCTGTCCTGAACCTTTGCATTAACCGGGTAGGTGATATATTGCTCAAGTACGTGAACATAGGAATCAACTACACCATTAGCCACTTGTTTGGCTGGCAATGAATAAGTTGTTTTTGGGTCTAAAACCGAAAATAATGGGCGTACGTGATCAGAGTTAAAAAATAATTTGTCTTGTGTTTCGGCACGGGTCACCACTGAAGTTGGATTCATTTCCGAGCCGGTTGCTGCCAGTGTTAATACACAGCCTATTGGTAATGCACCTTTTACGGCACTGCCAAAGGTTTCAATGATCTCCCATGGATTACCATCATACTGTGCTGCAGCAGCAATAAATTTAGTTGCATCTATTACTGAACCGCCACCGACAGCCAGCAGAAAATCAATGTTTTCAGTTTTGATTAACTCAACCGCTTTTAAGCAAGTTTCATAATGAGGATTAGGCTCAATACCGCCAAACTCTAAAAATGTTTTTCCCTCAAGTGCATCGGTGACCTGATCAAAAATACCATTCTTTTTAATACTGCCGCCGCCATACACAATTAAAATTTTTGCATCTGCCGGAATTTCATCTTTTAAGGTTTGGATTTGGCCAGCGCCAAAATGGATTTTAGTTGGGTTATAAAAGCTAAAGTTATTCATGTAGACTCCGGTTAATTGTTGCTAATTCGTATCAAGCTATCTGCTTGAGTTGACCTGGATAATCATAACTCAACCCGCTGCTTAATTAATGCTCAAACCTGTTAATAGATTGCCTAAAAATCCGAATGTATTAATTTTTGAGCAAGCTTTACTTAAGTGTGCCTGAATTTGTATGCGTAAAGACAAGCTCTGGCCGGGCAAATCCATTCTATAGACAATCAAGGGTTAAGTATCGTCGGTCGTGAAATGAACAAGATTATTATACAATAATACGAATTCACTCAATTGAGACAAAGACAGAAAAAGGGGATTGCAATGAATACGAATAAACTGAATTTCACGCGCGATGAAGAAAACAACAATATTTGGTTATCACAAACTCATCAACCAGATACTCATTTTACCGATTATGGCATTAAACCGGTGGTGCTTGAGTCAGAGGCTGCCGTTGGTAAGGCCATGTTGCAAGAGTTATATCAGACTGCAGCTGAAAAAAGCGGCGATATTAATATCGCTTTATTGGGTGGGCGCGGAGCGCAGGAACTTCACAGGTTATTAGGTGAACTAGCAAAAACCGGTGAGCAGGATGAATTATTAGGCCGCTTAAATGTATTCACTCAAGATGCGCTGGCCCCTATGGGGATGGCTAATTGTTTCAGTTTTGTCCGAGATTTTGAGCGTATTTTAGGTGATGAATTTTTTAAAAAAATTAAGAGCTTTACCCCAATGAGAACCGATATGGCGGATATAGAAACCGGTCTGATTGAATATTTAAATAAATTAGAGGCAGTGGGCGGTTTAGATATCTTTTTTATCGGTCATGGCCCTGAAGAAAATCAGGCTTCACATCTGGCATATATTAAGCCGTTTTCTGGTGCTAAAAGTCAGCATGTTGCCGGGATTATTCCAATTTCAAGCAGTATTTTAGAACATCATATCAGCAAGTTTAAAGCGGGTGGCAGTGTGGTCAATGAAGCAGACGAAAAAGAATGCCGTTCTGCTCAGTACATTTTAACCCTTGGACCGGCTGCAATTTTACAGGCTAAAAAAGTTGTTCAGTCAGTGGTGGATGCTGACTCAGCACCGGCTAAAGTTCAAACTTATGCCAAAGTGTTAAATACGCAAATTAGTTCAGACGCATCAGAAGCATTAGCTCAGTTAAATACGAATCCGGGTTTATGGATTAGACTTCATCCGAATACAAAATCTTTTGTATTGCCGAACTTAGGCATCGAATAAACGATTTTAAACTCATGCGCTGAGAACGATCATTTCAGGTAACTCAGGTTGCCTGACATTCACAACTTATAAATCATCTGATCGCTTTAGGGTTGGACTTGATCTGATTTTACGATTGGTCTGCGCCAGATTCTGAAAATGGTGGTATCACCATAATTACTAACCCATTAAATTATAACTGTATTAATACGCAGGTATTATACTAAAAGCTTAGTTTTGACTCATTATGGCTCGCTTTCTCCAAAAAATTAATCAGGCGGCTACTAAAAAATATCAATTAATATATTGATTTTATTGGGTTTATTAACGTGTACAAAAAATAAATAGATTCTCGCTTTCACACACGTCTTGGTTTCTTCACTGGAAAATAGGGTTGACTTTTATTTTATATCGGCTAAGTTTTTGAAATTAATTATTTTTATTTATGGATTCTTCATTCAGCAAGTATGCGGAAAGCGAGAATTCATGATAATAAGCTGTTATGTGTAAATCATGTTAAACCTAGTGCATAAATTATTGTTCGGCGTTTCCATATTCTGCGCGATAGCAAATGGTATATATGTAGCGGGTAAAGTCGAGATGCTATGGGGTTCACCGTGGCATATATTGGCTCTGCTTGGAGTGGCCCTCCTAACTCACTTTTTCATTAACGGATTCATACTAAATAAAGTCATATTTAGGCGGCAAGTAGAAGAGAATACCCCCGTTTTTGAGCTAACGGAAGAAGGTGCGTTATTTGGTTATCCACACGAACTGAAACAGGAGTTAACGTGGGAAAAAGTTACAAAAATAGAAATACTTACTTCCAGTGAAGGCCCGTGGTCAGAAGATTTATGGTGGGCAATCTTTCAGGAAGGTATGGAAGAGCCTGCGTTGATACCGAACTGTACAAAAAATATCACAGCAATATTTGAGGTTCTGGAAACTAGGTTTAATGGAGTCTCAATGGAGAATATTCAAAAAGCTATGGGTTCTACTTCGAATGCACAGTTTTTAATTTGGCAGAAAACACATAACAATTTAAGCCAGCAGGACGCCGCAAGCGGCGCCTCTGCTTAAGGCGTTAAGCGTATGAACCTAGCAATCAAATTTACATCAATAATTTCCAGTATCATGCTTCAAGCATGCGCCACAAATGTAGAAAGCTGTATCAAGCTGGCTCCGAAAGGAGATTGGGCGGTAGCTGATAAACCAGACACAGAAGTATCTGAGCAGTTTGGCTCGTACACAGAAACTGCTTCCTTAGTATGGTTTAAGAATAATGTAGGAGAGTACGGAGTGTGTTCATTCTGTGACTCGTCGAAGCGTCGCGCCAGTTCGTTTGAGGTGCTGCAATCTGGGGTGGATGAACAAATATTAGGTGTGGCAAGCTGTGGTCCTAGGTAGTGCCAGCGGCACGCTTAACAAGCAGCGGCAGAGCGACAGCCAACGCTACGCACCTTTTGTGTTACTCGCTGGCGCTCAAACATTAACACAAAAGGTGCTCCGCGCTGGCTGCGCCTGCGCTGGGCGTTGCTTGTATAAAAACGAACAGGAAGACTTTAATTATAGGCTATTCAGAATGTTTTGCTGTATATTTAATCAGTATAAGTTCTGCGTTTTTTAGAGCAATAAAGTCTAGCAAAGAAACTTGACGGGGCTATACTGTTTTTCATTACCCTTAAGATTAACTCTAGGCTGTTGGAAGAGTTCGTGGTTCTTCACAATCAGACCAAGAGTTAATCTTAAGGATCTGAAATTCCCGTCAATAGCTCATTTTTTGGGTTTTTAATTCGCAGTTTAAAGCGCACTAATGTGCAAACTGCCAAGCAACAAGAAAAATCAAAGGGTTATTTATAAACGATTCTCTAAATGCTATAAATAA